>Ga0247727_10001975_pt1 | contig 47505 bp, 49 predicted proteins | sample WisWelCaveWW1625_FD_202498 | JGI IMG/M metagenome (GOLD analysis project Ga0247727, IMG submission 202498) | Biofilm microbial communities from Wishing Well Cave, Virginia, United States - WW16-25 | ecosystem: Environmental > Aquatic > Deep subsurface > Groundwater > Cave microbial mat | place...
GTTAAATGTCTGACTCCAAGCTGGAATACGTTGAGGATTTTTTCGGGCCGAGAACGACGCAGATAGTCGCAGATCGTTCGCCGCAGTAGAACGGTCAATGTCGGACAGGCTCCTAAGCAGCAGGGCTCGCCATCGAAGAGCGAATACGCGAGTAGCGAAGGAGCAGCCACGCGGCACCGGCTCCGAACAATCCGCCGATCACCCAACCTCCCAGCACATCCGTGACGTAGTGGGCCCCGATAAACACCCGCGACAGACCGATCAATCCGACCAAAGGCCAACTTACCCATCCCGATCGCGGATAGAGAACGTGAAGAAAGGCAGCAGCCGTCGCAGTGTTGATCGCGTGATTCGACGGAAATCCGAAGGTCTTGCCGCAGGCTTCGATCTGGTGGATATCCGGAAGCGCCATACAGGGTCGCGGGCGAGCCGCAAGATCTTTGATCCGCGCTCCGACGAAATCCAACAGGCCGATGGAAGCAGCCAGCACCGGGGCTGCCAGCAACGCCTCCCGCCACGATAACCACAGCCAATAGCCGGTCAGCAAGATACCAGGAACCCACATTAGGCTTGAATTGGAGAGAGTGAGCGCCAATCCATCTATCCAAGCCGACTGCCCGGCGAATCCATTGATGGCAAGAAAGAGTGACACATCCCAATCCATGGGGATGACGATAAAGCGTCACCCGTCATTCGTCAACCGTCAAACGGCGGAAAATGGTCTATTTGGTCTGTCTGGTGGGTCCGTGCTATCAGCTATAAGCCATAGCTCTTTGCGATATCAGCGCGTGCGGAAGTGGATGCGTACTGTCAGTTCCCCATCGATCGGTTCGTCGCCTTTCAACTGGGGCTCGAAGGTCCATTTATTCAACGCAGCCATGCCGGCGATGGTGAGTTCTCGATGCCTGGCCGGCTCCAGGACCACCACCGTCACCGCCGCATCTTTGGAGACCAACATGCGGACTTTCATCCAATCGTCGAGTTCCTTGCCGTCTAAGGCAGGCGGAATAGCCGGCCAGGGTGTGGCTTTGGTAACCGGTCCAAGCTGTTGATCCTTGTTGAGCGGCAGGCCATGGACATGGACCTCGGGCAACTCCAGCACATCTTCTCGGTGGTCGCCCTCATGCGTGGCCTCGTCACCGGCCACCGCATACGCGGAGGCCGGCAGGAGACACATCCAAAGTCCACAACTCAAGACGATATTTCGAAGATAACTTGGATCTGAAAAATTCAGAAGCTTCAAGATGTACTTCCTGACCATTATGTCCTTATATCACATTCGACCAGATGCCCAACAAGGTCATCCAGCAAGGCCGCAGCGAGTGAAGAGGCAAGGAGGTACAGACCGCACTTCGTGTGGGCCGTTCGCCCTTTACATGGGTCCTGGCGAACGGAAAAGTCCCTCCAGTGCTTCCGACCTCCGAGAAGCTCCTCCTCAACGTTGAGCCTCTGAGCGACGCGAGAACGAAGCTGGCGGGCTTTTTCAGCATCCTGCTAAAAGAACCATTGGCCACGGAAAAAAAACGACCTCGGCATCCCCGCATGCGAGACACCCAGGCCGATACTCCCCTCGCCTTGATTGATGAGATACTGTTGGTCCAGTAAGTTGACCACGTCAAAGCCCAACAGAAGCTTCTGGTTGTCCCACGGCAAGGGGATGACATGCGTGAGGGACAGATTGTAGATCGTGTACGAGGGGCTATGAGTGGAATTGGTCTTGCCCCCCTCTTCCGCCGTACGCAACCCCGACGCAAACAGCACCTGTCCAGTGAGAGTCGTCCGCTCCATGAAACGATAGGCAACCACTCCGGAACTCGTGAGCGTCTGCGAGTGATCGCAGAATACCCCGCCCTGAGAATTGATGTCGTTGATCTCCTTCTGTTCCAACAAGACGTGTCCAGATTGGAGCCCGTAGCCCTTACACTGCCCCCAGGCCACATTACCGCGTGCGGACAGGTTCTCCATCAGCTGCAGCTTCAACGCACCGTCGATGCCGCGCTGCCAGCCCCGCTCGAAGGCAAAGTAGTTCAAAAGTGGCGTGGTGCCAAACTGGCCCGCGTCGGAAAGAAAATGTGCAAGCTTGTAGTAGCCGGTCAGCTGTACGGTCGCCCAGCGGGAGAGGGCGTGATAACTGCCGGCCTCGAAGTAGTGCGCTCGCTCAGCACGGACTGTATTATTCGTCGTATCTTCCGGTGCCGCCTTTGTTCCGGCGGTATTGAGTTTCGCAAAGGATATGGCTTCGAGATTCGGCGGCGTAAACTGCCGCCCGTAGAAGACATGGAACACATTGGCCGGATCGGCCTTATAGGTCACCCCAACCCGCGGGCTGATCTGCCCCTCATGGCGCTGGTACTGCACCGCATCGGCCCGCACGCCGAGGTTGAATGTCCAGTGATCGTTCGGGCTCCACTGATCCTGAATCCAGAATTCCTGGCGCCAGCCAATCAGCCGATTGTCCGCATCCAAACCCAGCACATTCCCCGTTGGATTCCCCGCCCCGTCATCTGCGAACGTGAACAGTCTCGTCTTGTTCACCGTCTGCGTTCGATCGACCTGGAATCCGGCCTTGATCACATGCTCTTTGTTCAGAGTATAGGTGTAATCCAGTCGGACTCCACCCGAATAGGCGCTTCGATCCTGGCTGCCGGCGGAGAATGGCTCAGTCGGATCTGCTGTGTAAGCAAGGAGATTGAACGGATCCGTCCGAAACGTCGCCCGCGTATGGCGAAAATATCCTGAGAGGCTGAAAAAATTACTGCTGTTCATATCGTGCCGCCAGACCATGTGCCCGTACTGGTTATTCTCTTTTTGGTTTTCGTCGATGGCCTGGGATGCTACCGGCACAAATCCCGGCCGGCTCGCCTGGAGCAGCGGCAGCATCACCCCACTGGGATCGACTTCTCGACCGGGTAATGTCGGAATCTGATACTTCGCCACGGAGTTCAAGAATACCCATGAAAAGTTGTTTGTATTGTCGTGCTGATAATCGCCGCGCATGAACGTCTGATTCCGCTCGCTTTGCCCGTGAAAAATCGAATGCCCGAGCGTCGGCGGTTCGATGCCGCGATTCGTCGCCGTGTGGCTATTCAGCATGTAGAACCGGAATTTCTCGCCGATCGTGCCCCCGTATTCGAACGATGGATTGATCGTCTGGTTCGACCCGCCGAACATTTGGGCGGATCCGAATCCTGGTTTTGTACCGCTCTTGGTCGTGATATCCAACACCGCGGCTGTCTTGTTTCCATACTGCGCTTCCATACCGCCGAGAATGATATCCGCCCGTTCCCACGCCCGCGGCGAGATCACATCGGAGAATGTGGATGACACGGTGTCTGGAATCGGTACACCGTCGATCCGCAACTGGAGATTGGCATGATCCTGCCGCAGATGAATCTGTTTAAGCGAACCATAGACGGCACTCGGGACCGTAAGAAGCACGTCCTGTAACTCGACATTGTTACCGCGCGGCAATTCTTCGATGTCCTTGCGACTCACGGGGTAGGTCTCGCTCGAAGCCTTATATTGAATCGGTGCAAGAAGCGACCGCACTTCAAGTGCAATCACCTTGCTCTTGGACAAGGTCAAGGTGATGGGGTCGTGCGCCTCGGTCCCGATCTTTAGCACGATATATTCGCTCCGATAGATATCTTGTATGGCGCTGACGGAATAGGTTCCATCGGCAGGGATGAGAATGCTGAACTCGCCGGCATCATTCGAGAAGCCGGTCGTCACCAGCGTCCCTTCTTGATTCTTCACCTCGACGACCACCTGCCCCACCCGACGAAGATCCTGATTCTGGACCGATCCGGTGATGAGATTGGGCTCAGCCGTCACGGCACGGCCCTGATTAAGAAAACTCAGACAGACACAGAGACACACCAAACGAACAATGAGATGGCACCATGTAGGTCGCACAAAATCCCCCAACAATCACGCGTAAAAAACACCACGGCCAGTCCGACGACAACCGTGGAAGAATGGCATGAAGTGAAATAACGTGACTAGCTGCTGGGGGGAGCGCGAGAAGGACCAGGCGTGGATAGTTCGAAGGAAAGCAGAACGAGGTCCGCTGGAAGTTCCAGCAGGGCGACGAGTTCCTGTGCCGTGAAGAGAGGAGCGCCAACATCGAAAGACCCGGCCGTATGATGCTGGACCCACTGGCAGAGGTCGGTGTCGGAGTGCTCGTGCCCATCGTGGTCAGCCGCCGCCAACTCGTGATGGACATCTTGCGCCACTGCAAACGGCGCAATCGCAAGCAATAATAGGACAAGGCCGATCGCCACAGTACCCTGAAGAAAGCAGGGCAGACGTAGTATGGAAGCGCGCAGAGTCATTGAGGGCGAGCTAAGTAACATAGGCGTTCACAGCTTGTCAAACAACGGATTTGAGACACTTATTCGAGCACCTTCAGCCGTAGGCGCCTGCTCCAGTGGATATTTCCTTTAGTATACGCTATATTTTGCACGTCCGAGCGTGCATCGCCCCCGTCAAGCCACATTATAAAGGCGATTCCCAGGTGAAAAGGCAGCACCATGCAGAGGCCACTCGATAACCAGCACGTCATTGAAATCAAGCCGCTGCCCTCGCCGCGAGCGATCAAGTCAAAACTGCCGATTACCGACCAAGCCGCAGCTCTGGTCGTTGACACCAGAGACGCCATTCGCCGCATTCTGCACGGCCAAGACCGTGAGCGCCTGCTGGTGATCGTCGGACCCTGTTCGATCCATGATCCTGAGGCCGCCTATGAGTATGCCGACCGATTGAAACCAGTGGCGGATGCGTTGCGCGACCGGTTACTGATCGTCATGCGGACCTACTTTGAGAAGCCCCGCACCACGGTTGGGTGGAAGGGGCTCATCAACGATCCGCATCTGGACGGCACCTGCGACATCGCAGTCGGGATGGAGCTTGCGAGAACGATTCTTCTCAACATCAACAAACGCGGGATCCCCTGCGCGGCTGAAGCCTTGGACCCGGTGTCACCCCAATACATCGCCGATCTCTGGAGTTGGGTCGCCATCGGCGCCCGCACCACCGAAAGCCAGCCGCACCGGGAAATGGCCAGCGGGCTGTCGATGCCGGTCGGTTTCAAAAACGGCACAGAGGGCAATCTTCAGGTGGCCTGGAATGCGATGGTCGCCGCGAAGCAGCCTCATCATTTTCTGGGCATCAACGCCGATGGACTCACCTCCATCATCAAAACCACGGGCAACCCTGATCGCCATATCGTGCTGAGGGGCGGTGGCGGGAAAACCAACTATGAAGCCGAACACGTGGCACGTGCGGAGGCCATTGTAGCGAGCGAGGGCATCGTTCGTCCCATCATGATCGACTGTTCGCATGACAACTCCGGTAAAGATCATCGGCGCCAGGGTTTGGTCGCGCGCGAAGTCCTCCGCCAATTCCGCGACGGCCGCCAATCCATCATGGGGCTGATGCTCGAAAGCAACCTCAATCCCGGTAACCAGACCTGGCAGCAGGGGAAAGCGCTGGCCCACGGTGTCTCCATCACCGATGCCTGTCTCGGCTGGGACGAAACCGAAGCTCTGCTCGGCGAACTGGCCGACATGATCGTGACCAAGCCCGTCTAGCGAGCCTCGGTCTTCAGCGCGATCCACCCCCCTCCCAAGAGACCCGAATGCTCTTCGACACACATACCCATCTGGACGATGCCCGCTACAATGAGGATCGCGAGGCGACGATTGCCCGTGCCCGGGAAGCCGGTGTCGAAGCCTTCGTCACCATCGGCTGCGATCTGGCGACCAGTCAGGCGGCGGTCGCACTGGCGGAGCAACACCCGTTCGTCTATGCCTCCATCGGCATCCATCCACATGAAGTGAAACATACCCTCGATAGCTGGTACGACGAATTCCGTCGGCTGGCACAGAACAAAAAGGTAGTCGCCTACGGCGAGATCGGCCTCGACTACCACTACAATCATTCGTCACCGAAAGAACAGCGTGAGCGATTTCGCGAACAGATCCAGCTCGCACGCGAGCTGAAACTCCCGGTGATCATTCACACGCGAGAAGCCCAGGACGATACGATTGCAATTTTGAAGGAGGAACGCGCGTCAGAAATCGGCGGGGTCTTTCACTGTTTCTCAGGGGATGCGTGGCTGGCGAAGGATGCGCTGGACTTAGGGTTCTACCTCTCGTTCTCCGGGATTCTCACGTTTCAGAACGCGACGATGCTGCGAGACATCGCTAAAACCGCTCCGTTGGACCGCCTCCTGATCGAAACCGACTGCCCGTACCTGACGCCCATCCCTCATCGAGGCAGACGAAACGAACCAGCCTACGTGTCCTTCGTCGCACAAAAGCTGGCGGAGCTTCACGCCGATGCGCCAGACATGTCGGTCGAAACCATCGGACGCATTACGACCGAGAACGCGAAATGCCTGTTCAAAATCGCTTGAGCTGCCGGTTGCGCTGCCGCAGCGCCTTGGGCAATTTTCTGGGATTCCCGCGCTTCTCCGTACCTCGCTTCGGTCGAAGATCCTCTCCCCTATCCAGTTCTTTGTGTGCCGATACGCCGGTCGAGTTCGGCCCCTCGCGCAGTTTCCCGACAAACTCCTGAGCCTTCATCACAAAGGCTCCCTGCGCCCTCGCAAAGTCGATAATCTCACGATCGGAACTCACCACCGCGCAGGCGGATCCGAATTCTGCAGCCAGGCGTTGAATCACCTGATCGGCTTTTTCTCCCCGTCGAGAAAAGATAATCTCAAGACCAAGCCGATGCTCCCGCTGTTCCGTGCCCCATCCCTGTTGCCAACCGTCAAAGACCACCGTGATCGGATTGGATTTTCGTTGACGATACGCCGAGAGATCACGCAACAGGGCCTCGCGCGCCACTTCGGAATGGAGGCTCATCCCTGCACCGATCCGGCCCGTCTGAGCCAAGAGATTGTAGCCATCGACGATCAAGTGGAGTGCCATGACCAGCAGGCTGCCGAAAAAATATTTTTGTATGCGAGAACTTCGATCGTCCGTACGTCTGAGACAACAGGAGTACGCCAAGCAGGATGCTCAAAAAGGCCGTCCAGCAAGGCCGCAGCGAGCGAAGCGGCGAGGCGTACGCTTCGGTACGTTGAGCCTCTGAGCGCAGCGAGAACGAAGCCGGCGGACTTTTTCAGCATCCTGCTAGAGACCCTACTGCTCGAACTGCCTACTGTCAATCGGTTCCGTCGCAACTTAGTACGGCCGATCCTCTTGACAACGACACAAACATCTGAGAAAAAACTCTATATTCCATCCCATCACACGCAGTGAATACCCATGCGATCAGCCCTGTGGCGCATCCTTACCCTCGCCTTCCTGGTCGGACTCTTCGCCCTCCCAGGTTTTACCCTCAATCCGTTTCACCCTGACCACGCCGTTGCGGCAACGAGTGCAGCCAGTCAGGAGCCTCCTGCCAAGCCCAAACGGTCGCGCACCTCCCGTGTACACCTGTCTCCCACTGCGCTCGGCCTGACGACAATACAGAACCTCCGGACAGCCAGCTCGCCGGGGTTGACGAGGCTCGTGCTCGATCTCGACGCGAAGGCCCACCCCAGCAAACATCCCCAACTACAGGCCGAGGGAGTAACCATCGAAATTCCCAACGCCACCTTGAGCGAATCCGCCAAGACGAAACTTACAGCTGGCAGGATTGCCAAACCGTTTATCATTTCCCAGTCATCTGAACGTTCCGTTGAAGTCTCTCTCCCTGTTGGTTCATTTGAACGCTATAAGTTGTTCACGTTGGCGAATCCACATCGGCTTGTCATCGATGTGGTGCCTTCCAGTGAACGTCTGGCAGCTCCGCCAGTTGAATCAACACCCGGCCTAGGACTTCCGTTCCCCACTCCTCCGCAGCCTGCTCAGCCGCGAACCAAGTCATTTAAGACCATCGTGATCGACCCAGGGCACGGCGGGAAAGATCCCGGCGCACGTGGCCAGCGTGGGACGGAAGAAAAAGACATTACGCTGAAGGTCGCGTTGAAACTGCGCAATCTCTTGAGCAAGCAGCCGGGAGTCCGCGTCCTCATGACCCGTGAGCGGGACCAGTTCGTCGAGTTGGAAGACCGAGCGAAGTTTGCCAATGAGCAGGAGGCGGATCTCTTCGTATCGATCCATGTGAATTCACACCCACAACGCTCCGTGAAGGGGATTGAAATCTACCACTTCGGAGAGGCCAAGGATCAACGGGCGCTCGAAGTGGCGGCCCGTGAAAATGGAACCCCGCTCAACAGCACCGGCGTGGGATGGGAATATCTCGTCGCCGATCTCCTGACGGCAAAGAAGATCGAAGCATCCCTCGAACTCGCTTGGACCGCCAAGGAAGCCATGGTGACCAACTTGAACGGCCACTACTCCCTGGTGGACCATGGGGTGAAAACCGCACCCTTCTATGTGCTCCGCTTCACCAGCATGCCTAGTATCCTGGCTGAGATTGCCTATATCTCGAACTCTGCCGAGGAAGACCTGCTCCGAACCGGCATCTTCACAACGCGCGTGGCAGAAGCACTCATGGAAGGCGTCAACACCTTCCTCATCTCTGCGAAACTCGCCACGCGATGACCTCCACACTGTTCTATTCCCTACGTCGATGTCTACGGTCAAGTTAGTCTTGGAATACGATGGGACCTGCTACGCCGGGTGGCAGCGCCAGCCCGATCACCCCACGATCCAAGAGGCCATCGAACGAGCCATTCACCAGGTCAGCCAGGCCACGGTATGCGTCATCGGCGCAGGCCGTACGGATTCCGGTGTGCATGCGCTCGGACAAGTCGCGAGCTTTCGCACGGATTGCGGTTGGCCTGCGTCCAATTGGATGCGGGCGCTCAATGCCGTGCTGCCGAAAGACATTGCCGTTCGTTCCTCCGCTCTTGTGGACGCCCGCTTTCACGCCCAACACGATGCACGAGGCAAGCTCTACGCCTATCGGATACTCCACCGCCCCGCCCGTCCCACTGTCGATCGCGCATTCGTTTGGCACATCTACAGGCCGCTGGATGAAGCTGCCATGCAACAGGCGGCAGCGACGCTGATCGGATCACAGGACTTTTCCTCCTTCGAAGGAAGCCTCACGGACAACAGCAATCCCATCTGCCATCTGCAACGATTCGCTGTCATCCGCCATGACGACCAGATATTCATTGAGGCCTACGCCGACCGGTTTCTGAAGCACATGGTCCGCGCGATGGTTGGAACGGTGGTCGAAGTGGGGCTGGGCAAGCGGACTCCCGACAGTCTCACAGAGGTCCTGCGGGCTCGGGATCGGTCTGCAGCAGGCCAGACCGCCCCTCCTCAAGGACTCTGTCTCATGCGCGTAGATTACGGGTAGCAGGGTGCTGTATTCGTACGTCGTTCGTGAATTGTGAGCGAGACAAGCAAGACGTGCGCGACAGGCGCGACTCGTGAAGATGAAGCTTCCGACCCGTCCCACTTTTCTCGCAAGTCTCGCGAGTCTCGCGCGAAGAACGAGATACGCCCTTCGACGGGCTCAAGGCGTCCCAAGCCTGTCGAGGGACGCTTCACGATTCACGCTTCACGGATTTCGAGACCGCTGTCTTTCTCGTTGCCGCGAGAGGATGTGATCAATCGACTATGCAGCAGATTGGGCTTAGAGCAGGCGGGGGGAGTCCTGATTTTCCAGCTTCTTACGCAGTTCGATCAACTCCTGCTCGAGTGCCAAAAGCCGGTCACTGATGGGGTCCGGCAGGTTGCTGTGGTCCATGGTGGCATCGGGTAGCCGCTCGCCTTGAGTTTTAATTACGCGGGCCGGCACTCCAATGACCGTGGAGTTGGCGGAGACATTCTTGAGCACAACCGAATTGGCGCCGATCTTCACATTGTCGCCGACCGTGATTCCGCCGAGGATCTTGGCTCCGGCCCCGACGACTACGTGATTGCCGAGCGTGGGGTGGCGCTTTCCTCGTTCCTTCCCCGTCCCTCCAAGCGTCACGCCCTGAAAGAGGGTCACGTAATCTCCGATCTCCGCCGTCTCGCCGATCACCACCCCCATCCCGTGATCGATGAAGAAGCCGGTCCCGATCGTGGCCGAGGGATGGATTTCAATGCCCGTGAACCAGCGAGCTACCTGAGAAATAGCCCGAGGAACGAACGGCACGTTGTAGGACTTCAACCAATGGGACACGCGGTAGGCCAGCAAGGCATGAAAACCGGCATAGGTCAGCACGACTTCAAGCCAGCTGGTCGCAGCCGGATCTCGGTCGAACACGGCTTGGAGGTCTTGTTTGATTGCTTTGAGCATCTGGTCTAAATGTCATCAAGTCGTAAAGTCTTCAAGCCCAAACTCGAGAACATTACAGCACATTTGGCCTTCTGGAGCCAAATAGGTTATAAACCCGGACAACGACTTCGCAACCTCTTCGGATTTCGCTCGAAGATCGTACCTACTCAGGTGTTCAGGCTGAAGGCTATAAATTATTTCGCGCAGCACGAATCAAGCCATTCAAAACCTTCTCGGTTTCTACGACCTTAGGTTCAAGCAGAGATGAATTCTCGTTGGGCAGAAGCCCGACCCCTAAAAGCCTTCAGCCTATCTACCTTAGTAGTTACCTTTCTCGATCAAACAAACCGCCTGAGCGGCAATCCCTTCCTCCCGACCGATCATGCCGATTCCCTCTCCGCCCTTCACCTTGACGTTGACGAGGTCAGAATCGACCCTGAGCACCTGCGCCATCTGCTTCTGCATGGCTGCCAAGTGCGAACTGAGACGAGGGGCCTGCGCGATAATGACCGTGTCGACGTTCACGATGCGATACCCCTTCTCCCGCATCTTCCCGACCACATCCTCCAACAGCTTCAGACTCGAAATATCTTTGAACCGTTGATCGGAGCTGGGATAATGCCGGCCTAAATCCCCTTCACCCATCGCTCCTAGCAGCGCATCGCAGAGGGCATGGACCAAGGCATCGGAATCGGAATGTCCCAACAAACCCTTGCTGTGTGGCACCTCGATCCCGCCGAGAATCAGCTTTCGTCCTGGTCCCAATTGATGTATGTCGTAGCCGCAGCCGATTCGCATATTCCTCCCTTTGTCAACGGTCAATGGTTAATGGTGCTCGCATACACGCACAGTGATATTGCTTTCCCCTTGACCAATGACGAATGACTAAGTACGTTTTTTGGATCGCGACGCCAAAATCGCCTCGCCGATCACCAGGTCTTCAGGTCTCGTCACTTTGATGTTCTCCCCGCTTCCCTCAACCACCGTAACCGAATACCCCAGCCATTCCACCAGGGATGCGTCATCGGTTGCCCGCACCCCTTCGGCATGCGCTTTCCTGTGAGCGGTCTCAATCCAGTCCCGCCGAAAGGCCTGCGGAGTTTGAGCGAGCCACAAGGGGGTGCGATCGACCGTTCGCTCAATCGCCCCATCCGTCCGTACCTGCTTCACGGTATCCCTCATCGGAAGCGCAATAATCGCCGCTCCATCTTTCCTCGCCGCAGCCACGACCTCGTCGATCATCCGAAGCGTCACAAACGGCCGCACGGCATCGTGGATGAGCACGATCTCTGCATCTGAGTGGACCTGCGCCAGCGCGTGCCGCACCGAATCCTGGCGCTCGGCGCCACCCACCACCACCTTCGTCACTTTGGTGAAACGTTGCCGCGAGACGATTACATGCTCACAGTATTCGACGTCTGTGGGCGGAACGGCAAGAATGATCTGGTCGACCACGGAAGCGGCTTGCAACATCCGCAACGACTGAATGATGAGCGGTTCACCCCCCAATGAAAGAAATTGTTTGGGGACGGAGCCGCCCATCCGAAGCCCTCGACCGGCAGCCGGCACGAGCGCCACCACCAAGGGAGCTTGACGAGAGATCGGTTCGACCCGAAGCGAGCGAGTCGTGGTCATATGCAAGGCCGCAGGCCTCGAAAAGAACTGAGGCGTACTCCCTGAAGGACGTTGAACATCATTTCAGGTTGAGAACGAAGCAGAGAATCGCGGATCGTTCGCCGCAGTAGAAAGGTCACTGTCGGACAGGCTCCTAGGGCCGCAGCGTGAGATAGATCGTTTGGCCCTTCCGTTTGAGCAGCAAGAGGACTGCTTGATCCTTGGCAAGGCCTGAAGCGGCTTGTTCATAGGACTTGAGCGAGCCCACCGCCTTGCGATTGACTTCGAGTATCATATCGCCTTCGCGCACACCCATTTCTTCCGCCGTGCTTCCGGGCTTGACCCTGACCACCACCACGCCGCGCTCGGTGGCCTTCAATCCGTACCGAGCAGTCAGTTCCTCGTTTAACTCGCGGACATCAAGATCCGAGAGGAGCCCCGTCGGCACCGCTGACTCCCTGCTCTCTTCTGCGCCGGGCTGTCCTAACGATTTCGGCTGTTCTACAATCGCGACCTCGATTGTCTTGGGCTTCTTGTCTCGGATCAGCTTGACCGAGACCTTCTTCCCGATCGGAGTCTGTGCGACGGCATTCCGTAACTGCGTCGGCGAATCCATCGACTTGCCGTCATATTCGATAATGACGTCTGCGCGCTCAAATCCCGCCTTCTTCGCAGGACTATCTTCCATGACATCGCTGACGAGCACGCCCTTCGTCTCGGTGATCCCGAACTGTGTGGCCAACTCAGGAGTCAAATCTTGAATCGCTACACCGAGCCAGCCACGGACGACTTTCCCTGTCCGTACCAACTGATCCATGACGGCGCGCGACAGGTTGCTGGGCACCGCAAACCCAATACCCATGTTGCCGCCGCTTTGACTGAAGATCGCCGTATTGATCCCGACTAATTCGCCGCGCACGTTGACCAACGCGCCTCCGGAATTGCCTGGGTTGATCGCCGCATCGGTTTGGATGAAGTCTTCGTATTCGGCAATGCCCATACTGGCTCGTCCGACTGCACTGACGATCCCCATCGTCACGGTCTGGGTGAGCCCGAACGGACTCCCCACGGCCAACACGAACTCCCCGACCTCCAGTTGGTCGGAATCGGCCCAGGGAATGGTTTGGAGCCCTGTTGCTTCGATTTTCACGATCGCGATATCCGTCTTCGTATCGGTTCCAATCAGCTTCCCCTTAAACTCCCGTTTGTCCGACAAAAAGACCCGGATCTCGTCGGCCTTGTTCACCACATGATTATTGGTGACGATCAATCCATTGGCTTCCACGATGACCCCGGATCCCTGGCCCCGCTCTTTTGGCTCTCGCTGCGGGGCATCACGATCACGCTTGAAAAATTCATCGCCAAAGAACTTGCGAAAAAACGGGTCGTCGAGGGGCGAACCATGTGGATTCTCTCCAGATTTTCCGCTTCGCGTCGCTGAAATGTTGACGACCGCCGGCTTCACCGACTTTGCGATCTCAACGAAGTTTTTCCCGCCTCCCCCTGTCATCGGCAACTGTGGCGCGGTGGCAACGGGACGAACGATTGGGTTGGGAATCGGCTCAGGCCCGGCAGTGCCGGTTGTCAACCAGCCCATGTCAGACGCCACGATGACACCGATGACAATCCCTACGGTGAGGAGAATGAAGGGAACGAGCCATGAACGACCAAGTTTCATAGGTAACTCTTATTGAATTTTTCCTGCGTAGATGTCCATGATTGTGTGCAGAAACTTGATCGCCTCTGCTTTTGGACGCTGAAACGAGTTCCGTCCGATGATGGACCCAAACCCGCCGCCGTCACGGATCGCTCGTGCTTCTTCAAACACGTTCATGTCTTCACTCTTGGCGCCGCCGGAAAAGATGACGATCCGGCGCCCGTCGAACGAGCTCTGCACCACATGCTTGACCCGTTCCGTCAGAGTCGTGATCGGAATCTTGGCCGATTCGTATACCTTCTTCGCCGCGGCCTGTTCAAGATGCGCAGTGGGGAGCTTGACCTTAATGACATGGGCACCGAGCTGGGCCGCAATTTGGGCCGCATAGGCCACCACATCGATCGCCGTCTCCCCTTCCTTACTCAGTACGGACCCGCGCGGATACGACCACACGACGACCGCCAAGCCACAATCCTTAGCCTCTTCTGCAATCGCGCGCAGCTGTTCATACATGGCGTTGCAGTGCGATGACCCTGGATAGATCGTGAATCCGACCGCCGAACAACCGAGCCGGAGCGCGTCCTTCACGCTGCCCGTCACCGAAGGCAAGGGATCTTTCTCGTCGTGCAAGACATCGTGATTGTTCAACTTGAGAATCAGCGGAATCCGGCCGGCGAATTCAGCGGCGCCGGCTTCGAGAAATCCCAGCGGAGCCGCATAGGCATTGCAGCCGGCATCGATGGCCAATTGAAAATGATAGAGGGGATTGTACCCGCCTGGATTGGAGGCAAAGCTCCGGGCCGGACCATGCTCGAACCCTTGGTCCACCGGCAAAATGACCAGCTTACCCATCCCAGCCAATTTTCCATGGCGCAACAAACGGGCGATATTCGTTTTTGTTCCCGCGTTGTCGCTACTGTACCAACTCAGAATCTCCTGTACTCGATCAACCATACCCAACCTCCCGTGGAATCGTGAATCGTGAAACGTTATTCGTTAATCGTCAAGAACCTGGGCCATCCAAAATTTCTGCCGTTTCACGTATAACGATTCACGGTTCACGTCTGCCTTGGATGAACTCCTCTGCATCGCGCACGTCGTTCGCGCTGCCGATGATTAATGGCACCCGTTGATGAAGTTGCTTGGCCTCCACGTCGAGGATGCGCATGGTGCCGGTGCTGGCCCTTCCTCCTGCCTGCTCCACGACCCACGCCAAGGGATTCGCTTCGTACAACAACCGAAGCTTGCCTTCCGGCTTATCCAGCTCACCGGGATAGAGATAGATGCCTCCTTCGAGGAGAATCCGGTGGACATCGCCCACCAGACAGCCGGAATAGCGTCCACTGTAGGGCCGTCCTGTGGCTGTATCTTTGACTTTCAGATAATCGAAATATTTTTTCGTTCCTCCAGGCCACTTATGATAATTCCCTTCATTCGCGCCATAGATCTTGCCTCGAGCAGGAGTCCGGATCTGCTCATGGGACAGCAGATACTCGCCGATGCCGGGCTCCAATGTAAACCCATGGACTCCTTGTCCAACCGTATAGACCAGCATGGTGCTTGACCCGTAGAGAAGATAGCCGGCGGCCACCTGCTCTGTTCCCTTGCGGACAAGGTCATCCTCGGTCGGCATCCGGCCTTCGCGTTCTGATTTCACGACGGAAAAGATTGCGCCGAGGGGCATGTTGCAGTCCGTGTTCGATGAGCCATCGAGGGGATCGAAGAGCAACATGTACTTGGACTGCGTCCAATTCTCCGAAAGCAGAACCGGCTTTTCCATCTCTTCCGACGCCAGTGCGCATACAAGTTCGCTATTGTGAAATACCTTCAGGAAGGTTTCGTTCGCAATCTTATCCAGCTTCTTGACTGTCTCCCCCTGCACATTGATCTCGCCGGTCGCTCCCAGGATATTGATGAGCCCTGCACGTCTAAGATCCTGCGCAATGAGTTTCCCAACTAGGCCGATCTGGGCCAGAAGACTGGCAAATTCCCCGGCGGCTCCCTGGTGGGCCGCCTGCTTCCGGGTGATAAATCTGTTTAAAGTAAGAGGAAACTCTCCCATGATAGAGGCGAGTATAACTGTTTTGAACAGGACGGGCAACGAAAGGCTGGTTCCCTCATTGCGCTGGTGATGAGGCCGGCAATCCGCTGACGAGATCGGCCACAATCGACCCGATAATGACCTTGGCCTTCATTCGAACCGGAATGCGCCGATCATCGCTGGTAAACCACACCCGAATGTTGCCTTGGTTGAGGAAGAGACCTTGGAACGGCATGACGACCAACACACGAGCTGTTTCAACCTTCCCCCATGGACCGCTGACAGTCTCAATCTCCTCAACGCGCACGTCCAGTTTGTGGTTCTTTTTATCGTGATGTACGTTCATCGTCAGAAATGACCCTGGCTGTAACGATAATTCGCTGCGCGCATAATAGAGACAGGAGATGACGTCTTGGGTGCCAGGTGGGATCTGTAGCGTTTCCGTCGTCCCACCTTTGACCGCTGTGACCGTCCCCTCTTTCTGGTGAAATGTGTACTCGATATCTTCTTTCTTCTTCCCTTCTCGCCGCTTGAAGGTCAAGTGCTCCGGAAGCAGCGTGGTGGGATCCACTATCGACTCTGCCCGGTTATCCACGGGAAAGAATTTGGTGATCACAGGCCTCGACTTCGCCGTGGTGATCAATTTCGCCAGCGGCCGGTCCCCGTCCCTACCGGCGCCACTAACAGCCATCACGGCTGTGCCGGCTGTGATATTCAGCCAAGAGATTTCGTAGGTGAGCTGTTCCCCGACTTGGAAGGATCTCGCTGAAGGAAGGTCGCTGGTGGGTCCCGCCCACGAGACCACCCCGTTCATGGCACCCAATATCAGGCATACCAGTACGAGCCAAGTGCGAGAAAAAAAAGCTCTCAGCAGTAGTTTGCCTCGCTGACGATGACGAAGAGGCTGCTGAAAATTCATTTGAGACAGGCTGAGGGTGAAAGGAAGGTTGAACGAAGATACGACGCTATTGTCTAACGCTTAACCTGAGCCTCAACAGTCTGCGGATAAACTATTTGGGCAGGCAAGAACTGCAGTGACCCGTATGTGTGGCACAATAAGATAACACGCCCCCAGGATGCTCAAATAAGTTGTCCAGCAAAGCCACAGCGAGTGAAGGGCTGAGGCGTACCCTCTAGGGTACGTTGAGGATCTGAACGATGCGAGAACGACACTGACGGACTTTTTCAGCATCCTGTTAGCAGCCAAGGGCCTGTTTGGCCGCTAAAAGCTCGCCTTCGATGACTGCACGGATGGCAGCCAACCGCTCCGGCGAGGTGGCTTCAAACCGTAACACGAGAGCCGGCTGAGTGTTCGAGGCTCGGATCAGGCCCCACCCATCGTCGAAAATGGCACGCACCCCATCGATGGTGACGACACCGCGGACCACCAGTTTGGCCAAACCAAGCTCCTCGCGGGCCTTCGCACAGTCTGCAAATCGGTCCTGCACATGCTTGACCAACCCGAATTTAATAGAGTCCGACACGTCAACCCGAATCTCCGGGGTGACGGACGTCTTCGGAAGATCCGCCACCAACGCGGAGAGTGGACGAGTGGTCTTGGCCAGAATCTCCACGAGCCGGCACGAGGCATAAATCGCGTCGTCATACCCGAAGTACCGATCGGCGAAGAACATGTGCCCGGACATTTCGCCGGCCAAGACGGCGTGCTCGCTTTTCATCTTGGCCTTGATCAGGGAGTGTCCGGTTTTCCACATGATCGGTCGCCCCCCCTGCTTCGCAATATCATCGTAGAGGCTTTGCGAGGATTTGACCTCTGAGATGATGGTACTCCCCGGCTTTTCTGTCAGAATATCGCGTGAGTAGACCACTAATAGGCGATCGCCCCACAACACATTCCCCTGCTCATCGATGGTCCCAATGCGATCGGCATCTCCGTCGTAGCCGATCCCGACATCGGCTTTGTGTTGTTTGACCGCCTGAATCAGATCTTCGAGATTCTCTAAGACCGTGGGATCGGGATGATGGTTCGGAAATCTCCCGTCGAGATCGCAATAGAGCCCTGTAACGTGACAGCCCAGGAGCTCCAAGGCCTGTTTCGCCACCAAGGCCGCCACACCATTTCCACAGTCGATGACGACGTGCAGGCGCTTGGCATTGACGTGGGTGAAGCTTTTTTTGATATAGGCCAGATAGTCAGGAATGATGGGATGCTCCGATAACTGTCCAGCTCCAGATACAAAAGAGCCGGCCTCCATCACCAGTCGAAGCGTCTGGATCTCGTCTCCATGAATCGTGTCTTTCCCGATGCAGACTTTAAATCCGTTGTATTCTGCCGCATTGTGGCTCCCGGTGATCATGATGCCGCCATCAACCGGTAGTTGAAATAGAGAGAAATACACCAGTGGCGAGGGGCATACTCCGATGTCCACCACGTTCAGTCCGCCGGCGAGGAGACCCCGCACGAGAGCCTTGTGAAGCCCCGGTGAACTCAGTCGGCCATCTTGCCCGACCGAGATCGTCTTCACCCCACGATCTTTCACATAGGTACAGTACGCACGCCCCACCTGCTCCGCTATCGAATCGGTGAGTTCCTGGCCCACGATGCCGCGCAGATCATATTCGCGAAATAGTCCCATGGTCCTCGATCAGCTGGAAAGTCTGAACGCCATCACGTCAAAAGTCCGAGAGTGCCGACGTGATAACGCTCAGTTCTTCGTTCTCCCATAATCATCCTGAAACCGGACAATATCGTCTTCTCCAAGATAGGGCCCGTTTTGCACTTCAATGATATGCAGGGTCTCTTGACCGGGGTTTTCCAACCGGTGTCGAGTTTCGACAGGAATTTCTGTGCTATGGCCAATCTTGAGATCAAAGACCTCGTCGCCCCTGGTCACCCGCGCTGTCCCGGTGATCACCACCCAATGTTCACTCCGTTGATGGTGCATCTGTAACGAGAGCCGCCCTCCTGGCTTCACCGTCACGCGCTTCACTTTGTAACCAAGTCCTTCTTCAAGGATCGTATAGGACCCCCAGGGCCGATGCACGGTCATGTGTTCAAGATATTCCGGCGCGTTCTGTCGTTTAAGGATTTCAACCAGCTGCTTCACATCTTGCGCGCGGGATTTTGGACAGACTAATGTGGCGTCAGGCGTATCGACCACCACCATGTCGGTGAGCCCGATCGTCGCCACGAGACGTCGATCCCCGTAGACGATCGACCGGCGGCTATCGTGGTCGACCACACGACCGACGACGACATTGCCGGCCTTATCCTTCGACGCCACTTCATCCAGACTCCCCCAACTCCCGACGTCAGACCATTGAAAGGACACAGGTACGATCGCGGCTTTCTTCGATTGCTCCATGACCCCCGTATCGATCGAGACTGACTTGAGTGTCCGATAGGCATCGTCGATGGCCTGCCTGGACGTCCCCGCCTGAATCAATTGGCCGATCCGTTCAATCCCACGAAAGAGGGTGGGTTGATGGCGTCTAATCTCATCAAGAATCGCCGCGGCGCGCCAAATAAACATGCCGCTGTTCCAGTAGTAGTCCCCAGCCTTGAGATAGTGCGCAGCCTTGGTGGCATTGGGTTTTTCAACGAATCGGCTGACCGGATGGCCCTTGAGCGTACCCTGTTTTCCCAACGTCACGTTTCGGTTGGGCCTGATGTAACCGTAGCCGGTCTCTGGACGGATCGGCTTGATGCCAAACGTCACCAGATAGTCCTGTTTGGCCAGCGTCGCCGCCAATGCCACCGCCGCATCGAATGCTCGCTGGCCTTTGACGATATGATCGGCCGGAACCACCAACATGATCGCGTCAGGATCCCGACGGACTAGTTCTAAGGCCACCAAGGCAATAGCCGGAGCAGTATTGCGCCCTTCCGGTTCAAGCACAAAATTATCTTTGAGCGCGTCTTTCCATTCACTCAGCTGGACGCGAATGGACTCTGCTTGGGCTGGATTCGTGGAGATCATCACCCGGTTTGGCGCCAAAGCACAGACCACCCGACGCATGGTCTGCTGAATCAACGTTTCATCTCCCATAATCCGCAGCAGCTGTTTGGGAAACAACTGTCGACTGAGCGGCCAAAATCTGGTGCCGCTGCCTCCGGCCATGATTACGGGGTAGAGATGGTTATGCAGCTCGAGATTCGAGGTTCGTCGTTTGAGAGAAGCCATACACTGAGTCTCCTACCCTATGAGCGTTTCCCGAAACTTGGAAATTCGACCTTCGAACCTTGGGCATCCAGAATCATCTCAATTATTTCCCGAACCGCCCCCTCCCCACCCTTCTTCTGACAGACATAGTCGACCGCCGCCACAATATCCGGCAGCCCGTCCGCTGGAGAGGCCGAAAACCCCACTGCCTTCAATGCTTCAAGATCATTCACATCGTCTCCAATATAGGCCACTTGCTTGAGTGAGAGCCCATGTCTGGCCGCCATCTCCCGAATCACCGTCAACTTATCCATCACCCCTTGGTGTAGCTCGGGAATCGTAAGCTTCTCGGCACGCCGCGCCACCAGTTTAGTCCGCTCCTGCGTCACAATAGCGGTGATGATCCCTGCCCTCTGCAACAGCTTGATCCCCATGCCATCGCGCGTATTGAACTTCTTCCACTCATTGCCGGACTCGGCATAGTACATTCCTGCGTCCGTCAAGACGCCGTCGACGTCGGTGGCAAACAGACGGATCCGTTGAAGTACGTTGCGCTCGACCTTCCTGGATCGAGCTACTTTTTTTGTTGATGATTGTTGAGCCATCGTGTGAACTCTAGGTGTGACCTGTTGCCATATTACTGACCGTATCTAGCGCTGCAAAGCAAAAACTGAAACCGGCATAACATGAAGGAACAACGAGCGCAACCCGGTCTCTGTTAATTCTGGGTGGACGCGAAGTGTGGAGCGTGCCTCATAAATCGGGCGAGGGCATCCTGCCAATGAGGCATGGGATCGCGCGCAATACACAACCGCTCCTGGGCAAGGACGGAATAGACAGGACGCCTCGCGAGACGTCCCGCTTGAGCGGTCGTAATGGGCCGAACCGGGATGGAGAGGTCCATAAGGCTGACGATAGCCTCTGCAAATTCATGCCAGGTGCAATCGCCGGTATTCGTCACGTGACAGATTCCCCGCAGGTCACTCCTGAGTAGATCTTTCAAGGCCAGAGCCAGATCGTCCGCATTGGTCGGGCAGCCTCGCTGATCCCCCACCACCTCGAGGAACGGCTTCCCACTCGCTAACCTCATAATCGTCTTCACAAAATTATTCCCCGCATGCCCATAGAGCCGGGCCGTTCGAACCACCAACGTGTTGGGGCAACCAGTCAATGCGGCGATTTCCCCCTCGCGCTTGGATTGCCCATACGCATTGATAGGATGGGGCACGTCCTCTTCACGATAGGGAGTCGACTTGGTTCCATCGAAGACATAGTCCGTTGACAGATAGATCAGTCTCGCATTGAGCGTTGCGGCAGCGCGGGCCACAAAAGTGGTACCTTGAGCGTTCACCGCCAGCGCACGATCGGGCTCGCGCTCAGCCCCATCGACATTGGTGTAGGCGCCGACATGCAGGATGACAGAGGGACGGGCAGCCACGATTTGGGATTCGCTGTCAGAACGCGCGAGGTCAAACTCCGGCAGATCTTTCAGGATGAGATCTCCCCCCGAGAGAGCCTGCTGGAGCGCGTGGCCTAGCTGCCCCTGCGCACCCGTGATCAGGATTCGCATAGCTTAATAGGGGTAAAGAGGTGCGGGGGGTAGAGAGATATAGGGAACAGCATTGCCCCGCATTATCCCTTTATCCCTCTACCCCCGCCCCTTTTACCCCTTCTTGCAGCCGCCGGCGGTACTGCTGTTCATAGTACTGGCGAAACTCACCGGACTTGATCGAACGCCACCAGTCCTCATGCTCCTGATACCATTGGATGGTCGAACGCAATCCCTCTTCAAATGGCACGGCAGGGCTCCACCCCAATCGACGCAACTTGCTGCAATCCACCGCGTAGCGGCGATCATGTCCCGGCCGATCCTGCACCAATCGAATGAGGTCGCGGGATTTGCCCAGATGGCCGACAATCTGTTCAGCCACGGTGATATTCTCCCGTTCATTGCCCCCGCCGACATTGTAGATCTGTCCCGGCTCACCTCGAAGGAATACATGCGCAATCGCCGAGCAATGGTCCTGCACGGCCAGCCAATCGCGGCACTGACGTCCATCCCCATAGAGTGGGAGGGGCTGGTTGTCGATCGCATTAGTCACAAACAATGGAATAAACTTTTCTGGGTACTGGTTTGGCCCATAGGTATTACTTCCCCGAGTCACAAGAACCGGGAAGTGATAGGTCTTCCAATAGCTCAGCACGAGCAGATCACCTCCGGCTTTACTCGCCGAATAAGGACTGCGAGGAGCTAAGATGTCCTCCTCTTTCGAATGTCCCGTCTCAACACTCCCGTAGACTTCGTCCGTACTTACCTGAAGGAAGCGGTGGACCCCGGCCTGCCGTGCCTCTTCCAGCAACACGCCTGTGCCGATCACGTCCGTCCTGGCAAAACTCCCCGGATCGAGGATCGACCGGTCCACGTGCGTTTCAGCCGCACAATTGATGATAGCCTCCACCCGATGGTCGCGAAGGATGCCTCGTACTGTCGAGGCATCGCAAATGTCGGCATGGACAAAGGTATACCTCGCGTGCCCGGTCAAATCGGCGAGATTGCCCAGATTGCCGGAATAGCGCAACGCATCAAGATTCACGACTTCATGCTGATCGCTGGCCAGCAATCGATGAATGAGGTGGGAGCCAATGAACCCGGCACCACCCGTGACTAGAATTCTCACTCAGACCTCCCCATTTTATTGGCGCCGGTTCTCGCCACTAACTGGTTAGCCAGAAACAGCGACTGGATTGTGCCCGCATCCGTCCACCAGCCCTCCAGAACATCCCATGTTAGTTGACCTGCTTGGATATAGGCATTATTGACATCGGTGATTTCCAGTTCGCCTCTGCCGGACGGCTTCAGGGTATTAATGATGTGGAAGACTTGGGCATCATAGAAGTAAATGCCGGTGACGGCATAGCGTGAGGCCGGCTTGTTTGGCTTCTCTTCAATCCGCACCACCTGCTTCCCCTCCAACACCGGTACGCCGAAACGCTGTGGGTCAGTGACTTCCTTGAGCAAGATCTTCGCTCCAACTTTTTGATCCCGGAACGCCTGCGCAGCACCGGCGATATTGCCCTCAATAATGTTGTCGCCCAACACAACGCAGATTTGTTCACCATCGGCAAAATGTGCAGCCAGCCTAAGTGCATCGGCGATACCACCTTCCCCCTGCTGGTATGTATAGTTCAAATGTTTGAGGCCGAACTCCTGGCCATTGCCGAGCAATTTGAGAAAATCACCGGCGTTGCTCCCTCCTGTGACCAGCATAATCTCCTCGATCCCTGCATTCACTAGCGTCTGGATTGGGTAGTAGATCATCGGCCGGTCATAGACCGGTAGCAGGTGTTTGTTCGTAACTTTCGTCAACGGATTCAGCCGCGTTCCTAGCCCGCCAGCAAGTACCACCCCTTTCATTCTGTCCTCACCTTGCCACGAAATTTTGCAAAAACGGGCAATCGCGCTCTTGAGACCTTGTTCAAGATCCACCGGCAGTTGCCACCCAAAGAACCTTTTCCCACTCCTAATGTCCGCACATCGTACCTTGAGATCGCCGACCGTGTCCGGCAATAAGAATCCACCCGCTCCTCAAGCTTACTCACCTCTGGACTAAGAATAAAGACCTGAGAGTAAAACACCTCCCCAATGGCAGCCATAATTTCGATGTGAAGTGGTTCATGGTGCGCGGCAAGATCAAGCAGTGGAACAGCCATACGTCGTCCGTTCTTCATTCAGCAGACAATGAACACAACTCCTGCCACCTTTTTCCTTCGTCTCTCACTGAACTGGTACAACATCGCCGATATCGATTTCGACTGCCGCCGCTTGCTGAATGAGGCGAACACCCAGCACCAGACGATGACGCTTTTCTTTGCGCAAGAGAATCCCGTGAACTCCTCGCAGCGGACCTCGAACCACTTCCACTTGCATGCCTTCGTGCAGATAAGGATGCAAATCGTAGGGAAGCACGCTGGTCATCAGGGTCTTAATCGCCGCAATCTCCTCATCCGCGATCGGCTCCGGGCAATGGCCGGCCCCAACAATATCGACCACACCGATCGTCTTGAGCACCGGTAGCTTTTGCTCCGATGCAAAGCGGACGAAGCAATACCCTGAAAAGAGAGGGACCTCGATTTCTTTCTTGCGATCCTTCCATTGACTCATACGCTTGACCGTCGGCAATAAAGGCTCCATACCCTGATTTGCAAGCTGGTCGTGCACGATCTTTTCGTGACGCGACCGCGTCCGAAGGGCATACCAGCGGGGGGTACCCATGAACTCGTTCATGGGTACCCCCCTGCGCGATAGGCTGGAAAGGCGAGAAATGCGCGACGGGAAAATTGCCCGCGACATTCGTAAACGACGTAAAGTGCGAGACAAACGAAACTGTTACACTGAATGATCATGAGAGTCTCGCTACTTCCGTTTGAGGACTTTAATCAACGCGCCGATCATGGCACTGACTCTCTCGATCTTTAGTGTTAACTCCTCAGAACTCATTTGATCCAGGTATCCGATGTCTTGCGCAATCAATAATTGCGTTTTCAGTTCACCGGCAGACCCCTTCGCTATATACAAGTACCGGATGAATTCCGCGATTGTTTCCCGTTCCTTCCCTTCTGCAATATTTGAAGCAATGGAAACCGCAGCCCTTCTGATCTGGTCCCTGAAACCAAAATCTTTTCCAAACTCTCCACTGTTTGAGATCGCATACAACTCGACCGCTAGCGATTTCGCTCTTTGCCAACATTCCAAATCTTCAAAGCGAATCACACGCATAAGATCAATGCGAGACGAGCGGGGAAAGCGGGACTGGCGAGAAATGGGTCGGATCTCTTACGCTTGCGCTTGCGCTAATCCTGCAACTCCCGCTTATCTCGCAAGTCCTGCACAGCTCGCACATCACACCCTTTTCTCGCGAGTCCCGCAAGTCGCGCTTGTCGCGCGCCCTGCGGAGACAGCTCCGCCCTTTCACTTACAGATCCACATCGCACACACCACACAAAATTCAAGTCACGCGCGGAAGCGCCACGCCTTATTCGCGTAGGCCGAGTCTCAGTACCTTTTCCCATGGCACTCCCGACTGTACCAACTGTTCTTCGCACGCGGCAGCATGCTCGAGATCAGTAATCAACACCCGATCAAAATGCCAGCCGGCGATCCTATCCGGCGAAGAAACCGGGCAAGAGAGGAACGACTCACGCGAGCTTCCATCAATGAATCCCACACAGTCGATATTCATCTCTCGGAGCGACAAGTATGCGAGTTCGGCTAATTCAGTCGTCCCATAGATTACAACCCGCTGACCATGAGAGGCGTCGAACATGGACAGCATCTCTTTTAGCCGAGTACGCATGTCACGGTAATACGAGAGGGAGTACTGCATGTAGAGATAGGTCAAGCGCGACTTTTCCGTGAAGCCCTGTGGCGTCAGGAGATACCTGATTCGATTGCGCGGGATGGTCGTGATCTTGATGTAGCCCTTACGGGCCAGACGCTTGAGATAGAGATTGGTCAGGCCGAGCGCGACACCAAGTTTGGCGGCAAGAGTGCGCTGAGTAGCCCCGCCATCTCGATCGAGTTCGCTGAGAAGGAGAAGGTCTCGTTGACCTTGTATATCCATGAATTATACAGATAAATTGGCCATCTGTTCATAAGATGAACAAACATATCTCCTCTGTCAAGTTTAGATTCGTCTATAACTGCTGACTGCCGAAGCTCAAAGGAGTACTACACACAGGGAAGGACTAACCTAAGATTTGGGGGTCTCATCTCTCTCACGTTGAGCCTCTGTATGATGAAAGAACGGCGCTCGTGGAATTTTTCTGACAGCCTTCAGCCGAACCTTCACAAAGTCCCATCCCGCCACAACACGACTTGTTGCAATATCCGCATGGATTCGCCAATGGAACACTGGAGCATGCATAGCCGTCCGCTCTTTCCGGTGAGTCCAAGTCACAGATTGTCATCTTGTTGCGGGCTATAATGGCGTTTCCTAACCCGAGCCCGATGATGAGACAATCTTGAAGACAGACGCCAATGGGGCCTTTGATGAGGCAAGAGTCCTGTGAAACTCCGCATTGACGACACGGCACAATCGAGAATGATAACCTACGATATGCCCTGGTGAAACCCGCTGCGTCACAACTTCATCACTATAACAAACAGGGGAAGGTCATCTACGGCTTGTTTCAAATGTTGGCGCGACGTACGAGCCAATACATCATCCGTCCACCTTTCTCAAGTTCCATCCGCTCTTCCATGATAAAATGCGCCGATGCTTCCTTCTCAAAAGTCTGCTGTGTGTACCATGGATAGACGTCCTCACGATTTGTCAGCAGCCGCGTTGCCATCGGATCAGTCTTGGGCACGAACTCGACCAGGACATGTTGAGCGCCCAGCCTAGCAAACAATGAAAAGATATGTCCCAAAGGAATATTTCGCATGAGGCAGAGGTGGTGAACCAGCGCCAGCGCTAAAACACAATCGACAGCCCCTCGCTCAAAAATGGATTTTCTCTCTTCCAATCCCCATCCAAGCGCAGGAGACGGGTCTATCAAATCAGAGACTAAGGGAAGCACTCGAGTGATGTTCTGGCTTTTACAGTGGGCATAGAGCGCGTTAACTGAAGCAGCATCGGAATCGAGGGCAATCACTTGAGAGGAGTACTCAGCAGCCAGCAAGGCGTATTCGCCCGTGTTGCAACCGATATCCCAGACGTTTAATGGTGCAATCTTTTCGAGATGCTTTGCGACGAAGACACGTTTTTGTTGGCGCGCGTTTGGGCTATAGGAATTTTTCTCTCCGTACGGAGTCCAGTGAGAGACAGCGTTACGGGGGGATAGTTTTGCTATTTCCTCCTTAAGCGTCTCCATCAAGCGAACATTGTGGTTAAGAGACACGCGTACTGTCCGGAACTCATCGGTCAGAGCCGGCATCTTCTCCTCGAACGACTGTTGCAGACCGGCCTGAAGGAGGACATGTTTAAGTGCGCCGAAGCTCCTCCATGCCCGTAGGCCAAGGATCCGGCGAACGGTAGTCACTGGGATGCCGTCGAGGTAGCTTCTCAGCAGAGGTTGGAATTCAATCCCGCAGCATGCCTGAACCAACAGGGGATAGAAAAAGCTCCGGCAAAACTGCGCGTAGCCCACCCATGGCATTCCTTCCCGGTAAGGGCGAAAGGAGAGCACATCGATAAAGACAGGCTTCCCGTGAAGAAATTGAATGTTGTAGGCAGTGGCGTCCTTTATGGCAAGTCGATCCCGCGCCATTGCACACTCAAGGTCGAGATGCAATAAGGCAGTATCTTTCAACATGTCGAACGTCCATTCATACGGATAACTGATGAAAGGCACCCGCTCCTGCTCCAGCACCCCGACCACGTCTGCTGAAAGTGGTCCGAGCCCCTCCCAGTTGCCAGGCGGGAGTTCCCACGAGCGAGTGACCAGCTTCTGCTGTTCAGCCCATTCGGCAGCGCTGCTGTTACGGAACGCACGATAGTAATCCAACCCCGACTGATTGAGCGCTCGGAAGATCCGCTCTCCAACCCAAAACACATAGCCCTCGGGATCACGAAATGATCCGGAGTCCCGGACGAACCCCTCGCTCATTCCTTCTCCTTCCTGAAGATCCCGATGAGTTTGCGCCAATACAGCTTGACGATTACACCGACACCAGCGATCCCGCCCAACAACAATTGGATGAGCAATCCTCCGCTAGTCCCATCGATATAGGCGAGAGCATCCGTCGGACTAACAACGATTATGCCAACCATCAGCAGCCATAAGATATTCGGCATTATTGAACCTCCTTCTCAAAAAAACTGAACAACACCATTTATTTTCTTCCAGCGTCTTGTGAAATTTGACGTCCTTGTTCCAGGACGTTCAGGATGATCGTGTATAGATCCATGTTCCTGATGGGACGATCGTCGATGCCGCCCGCATGTTGCCCAGGCATTTTGACTATTAACGGCACACGAGCAATCTCTTCGAAATCGACCCACGCCTGGCTCCGCCAAGGATGAGCCTTATCAAAGCTGATTCCATGATCGCTGGTCACGATAATCACGGATCGATCATAAACATCCATCTCCTTCAGCTGCGCCAAAAAATCTCCGAACAGCTTATCCGTGTATGCAACTTGCTCTCGGTACACATCTCGTAACTCCAGCAGTTCCTTTTGCGACATACTATTAAAGTTGTATTCCACGACACCCCAGCGAATGGTTCCGTTCGCATGGAACCTGTAGGGTTGATGAGGCAAGCCCACATGAATGTAGACGAACGTCGGTCTCCTGAAGTCTTGCCCCAATCGGAGGACTTCCGTGAGCGATTGCGAGGGATCGGAAAGACTAGCTATCCTATCTCTGACTTGTTGGGCCATCTCCATGCGGCGGAGTTCCCCGGGCACAGCCCGACCCCACCACGCACGAAAAAGAGCGGTGTAATCCGAAAAGCCCTGAACTAAGCTTTTGCAGCTCCTTACGTATACTCCGAAAGTTTCACAATACGGTAAATAGTATCCGCTGATATAGACGTCATGTGTCTTGGCAGCCAGGTGGAACAAATGGGGGTTGCCAGTCTGGGCAAGAAACGCCTGACGAAAGGTGCCGGCATCTTTCAGGCCGGTGAGGAGCGCAGGTATGGCATAGTTCGTGGCAGCATATGGCGTAACCGCCTTCCTATACCACGTTGCAGATCCTGAAAACGCAGCAAGGTTCGGAACAATGTCGCGGTCTAGCATATCATCTTTAATAACATGGACCAATGAGAGCTCATCGAATATGAGGACAAACACGTGGGGCAAGTTCCCTCCTGGATGTTCCGATACAGAGGCCTCGACCACCCCGCGTTCAAGTGGAGACAAGTCAATGTTCCTCGCAACAATCCGAACAAGATTCGCAGACTCGTAGAGTGAGAGCACTAGGGCAAACATGAGAAATACCTGAGAAGCCTGCTTCCCCTTTCGAAAAGACGACCACATTAAAACAAGGAAGAAGAATATGCACAGGATCACGTAGGGCGTGCGCCATGCTCTCGGAATCGTGCTTGACTGGATTGCATTAAAGAAAACTATCAGCGAGGCACACGTAAACGTGTTGAGGCAGTACCTGTACGGTTTATCACCCCCGATAGCTTGGCTCAAATAGAGCCAGATGGTTAGGACCGCAATGGACACAGCGTAGACCGTCACCAGACACGAGAGGCAAAGCAACTCGTCCGGATTTCCCAGAATCAGGCTGTTAAGGGGAACCACAATCGCCAGCGTCACGAGACTGACGGCCAGCAAGAGGTCCGTCAAAAAAGAAATCATGTTCGCATGACGTAAATTCATTGGTGCCAAGCCCTCTTCACGGTGCTGATCGGTTGCCATTCTCTACTTGCGCGCGCGGCTGCCGAATAATCCAGCTGCGCTGCCGAGGAAATTCTCATATGAATTCTCCCGCCATTACAGGCAAGGAGCTTCCGCTGGATCAGAACATTCAGCGTATTCTCATACGATCGTGCTTACTCATCACCGTTTCGATCAGCGTATGTCCATACCGAAATCGCTCATACCGTCTGATCCCTTTGTTCTTGAAGTTGGTCCACCGTCGTTCAACCCAATTGCCTCTCACAGTTCGGTTCCACTTCTTTTTGAAATGGGCAAGATTCTCGGCGGGGTAGATCTTCGTTTCTGAGCGTTTGATGGCATCCTGCGTCACCATGCCGAAATGATGAATGAACACCGACCCCGTCATGCCAACAGAAAATCCGGCTGCCTGCGCGCGCCAAATAAAGTCGATGTCTTCGCAGCCTCCATAGGCAAACACCTCATCAAACAAACCGATACGATCAAACACGTCGCGATTGATCATCAGACAGGCGCCATACACCTCTGCCCGCGTAGCATCTTTGCACGACCGCGCAAACTCCGTAGCATAGGCATCCAGATCATAGTCCAACAGGCCCTCGCGCGCAGCAGGACTTACAATCCCGTAATCCGCCTTCTCCATAAATTTCAGCAGGCCCTCGATCCATCCCTTCGTCACAACAATATCGTTATTCAGAATCCCAATGACATTGCCGTGGCTGGCGCGCACTCCTTGGTTCCACGCTTTAGCGCAGCCGAGGTTGCGTTGATTCGTGATAATGGTCGCCTTCACGTCGCAAAGAAACTCGTGCGTCCCATCAGTCGATGCATTGTCCACGACGATGAGTTCATAAGGCTGATCAGTGCAACGAGCAATGGAGTTGAGGCATTGCCTCGTATAGTCCAGCTGGTTATACACGGGGATCACAAGACTCACTGGTTTTGCAGACATGGTTCGACTCATGAGCTAACCACTGTGACAGCAGAACGCCTGCTCGCGGCCAAGCCATCCTCCCGCAATACACCGTTCTTGCGTGCTCGCAGCGTCACATGCATGTTATCGACAACATTCAAGAGATAGCGGCGAGAGCGTTTCTGGAAGTAACGAGGGAACCACCGGAATGGTTTTCTGAATTCGTAGTTAATCTTTTCTATCGAAAAGTTGGTTCGAATTCCGTAGTCGGTCGGCAGCTCAAAATACTGAAAGGTGTCTTCCGTAATGTATCGCACATGAGTCGGGTCTCGAAACGCGCCCCGCGAGGTGTAGTACGGCACCACGATCTCTACTACCGCCCCAGGTTTACATACACGATACACTTCTTCCATCAAGCCTATGAGATTGGTCACATGCTCGATCACGTGGCTCATATAGACCAGATCGGCGCATTCGTTCTGCAGAGGGAGCGGGTCTTCGATATTGCACGCTACGTTGACGCCCGGCTGAGGACGTCGATCGAATCCAAACGCGCCCAACCGTTTATGTGGCCCACACCCGAGATCGAGGATGATAGACTTCACGCCGCCTCACATTTGATGTGACGTTGCCGCTTAAACATGCTCCACCTAGTCATTGTTGGACAGACAGTTTATCTGTCGAGCGAAGAATGAGAGGTGGGATTCCGCCCTGCCCCATAGAATGCTCGTAGCGCAGCGCCGGCGCACCAGCGTTGAAGGGAATACCAAGCTCAGCGCGCACTTCCTGCTCAAGCCAGTCCCGCAGGCGAACCAACTCATGGCTTGCCAGATGATCAGTATAGACGTAGGACGTGTACTCGCCAGGCACACCTTTGTGATACTCAGCCACCTCTCGGTAGTCGACCTCCACGCTGTGCAGACGATCCCCCTTTCGAGCATAGGTATAGGTCCAGATGCGTGGTTTCGTTTCCACCGCCTCGTCAAAGTACGGAGTCCCCGGGTAGGTGGTGATAACGGTAGCATCGAAATCATCCGGCTTCACGGCTACGAGCCAGTCTCTTGTCGCACAGATTGTCTCCTCCGACTCACCAGGATGACCGACGGACATCAAGGCCTTGACCTTGAAACCGCCGACGCGTGGGGATGTCCATTGCACTCCGCTTAGAACATTCAGGGATTAGGCTCCGGGATGACTCCCCTGCGGTCCATAGCGCTCTAAAAATCTTTGGATATCCGGTGACATCAACAATGGCAAGGCCTCTCTGATTTTTTCCAATGGCCAGTCCCACCACGCAATCTGCTGCAACATTTTCCGGGCCGGCTCATCAAACCGATATCGAATATGCCGCGCCGGAACCCCGCCCACGATAGAATACGGTGCGACTTCTTTCGTGACCAGGCTTCCTGCTCCGATCACTGCACCATTCCCAATTGTAACTCCGGAAAGAATCATTGCTCCCGTACCTATCCACACATCATGCCCAATCACTACCCGTCCTTTAGTTCTCGAAGGAAAAGGCAGATTAGATTCATCAGAAAACACCACCGCGAATGGATAGCTGGATACCCAGTCCACATGGTGCTCGTTTCCAAGAAAGATGGTCACATCCGAAGCAATCGAGCAGAAGCGCCCAATGGTCAGTGGCTCTGCCTCATCAGCACGAGGAATATTGGGATGCCCATACGTCCATTCTCCGACATGGTGCAGGGCATAGTCCTGATGCCCTTTCATGAAGAAATGTGGCTTGGGGTCCTGCCCCGATCTGAATGACGATAAGCGGGCGGCCACCCATTTTTTCAGAGATCGTCCCATCACGTTCGAACAGTCACCTCATCCGCGCATGATACTGCTAAATCATCCGCCGGCAGACGTCAAGAAAATACTCGGCCCTCCGTTCGCAGGCATGGTACTTGAGCGCATGCGCCCGGCCAGCTTGCGCGATCTCCTCACGTTCCTTATCCGACCGGAGATAATACCGGACCAGCGATTCAAAGTCTTTGAGATCGTTTCGGAAGAAGACCGCGTGCCGACCTTGCTCAAAGTTATTGGGAATGACCGACTCCGGCGTATCGGAAAGCAGCAAGGTCCCCAGAAACGGAATCTCATAGTATCGTGGAGAGGGTGTCAGACCTCCCCCTCGAATATGGACAGCAATCTTCGACTCCACAATTTCTCGATAGTACCGCAGCGGATCCTTCTTATTGGTTACCGTGGCTTGATCAATTGGTCCATCGTTCGTCAGCTTGATCCACAAACGTTCCGCCCTCCCTCTTATGAGTTTGGAGCGCCGATCGGTCGGCTCCGCATACACACCGCCTTCAAACAGAATTCCGGCCATGCGTGAGAGTCTGGACGTCACATCAAGGCGGCGGGGATGAGACACGCGGCCGGTATAGGATACATCAATGTCTTTGGCCTCCAATCTCAGAGTCGGAAGGATATCTGGAATAATTGAGATCGACAGAGGGATCGTTCGATCAAACAATCGACGGTTTCCCCGAAACTGCCAGAGCAGCCCATTAAAGTCCCGCCAACGATTCCCCATCTGCCAAACATAATCCCGTTTGAAATAGATCGCGAGCGGATAGCGGGCGCTGACTTCGTGGCGGATCTGCGCATCGTCTGCACCATCGATAAATACAATCGGAGGGAATGGCACGCGCCCATGGAGTTGCTGAAGCTCCTGTAAACAATCTGAACGAAACGAGGCCACGCAGACCAGATCAACGCCTTTGTTACGTAGCAGGTTGAGCACCTCTTCACGTTGGTAACGGACGCCGGGTCGCTGAACCATGTACCAGTTCCTGGCATCGGGATCGTGGTAGAGCCGCTTGTAGGGGTAGTCCACCACACGTTCGTTTCCGAGCACGCGCGAAAGACCGATGTATAGTGGGTCTGCCACATAGTCGAAATGCTGGTCACCAAGATACAGAATGCGCACGTGCTATCCTAGCTCTCGACTTGCGAACTCGTTATACATCTGTGTGTGCCTTGGCTCGAAGGAATGACTCTCTGGCGGAGTCGGCCGGTCTAAGCACATCACGGGCGGCCATGACAACCTCGCCGACCGAAATTTGTTTCATGCAGTTCAGCTCGCCTCGCTCACAGGTCGGGTGAAAGCAGACTCGACAGTCGAGCCCTTTATACAGCACCTTCACCCGGTCGCCGCGCGGTCCCCATTCATCGGGATTCGAGGGGCCGAATAACGCCACCATCGGTGTGCCGACTGCGGCGGCGATATGCATAGCTCCGCTATCGTTTCCGACAAACAACGCCGCGCGTTTCGCTATCGCGGCAAACTGCTTGAGCGTTGCCTGTCCAGCCATATTGATCGGACGGCTTTTCGCTGCCTCGTGAATTCGTTGTGCCAACGCCTCTTCTTCTCGGCTGCCGCCTATGAGGACCTGACAGCCATAGTCGCTCGCAAGACGGTCGGCAAGTTCGACAAATCGTTCATTGGGCCAGGCCTTAAACCAATAGCGGGCACCAGGCTGAATAATAATAATCGGTCGACCTCGTCGAATACCAAGTCGGTCCAACAGTTGGTCGGCACGCGCTTCATCCTCCCCTGTCAGCCACACTCTGGGAAGCGTCTCGCTTACGTGAACACCCAACGGTTTCAATGCCGCCAGATCCCGGTCAATCCGATGACGTACACCGGACACAGGCTGGACCACCTGTGTGTAGTATCGCCCTCGCCAACGATGCTCGTCGTTGAATCCAATCCGAACCGACGCCCCGCTGATCCAACTCAAAAATGCCGACCTGTCTCCATCCGTCAAATCGATCACCGTGTCGAATCGCCGACGGCGCAACCCGGCGATGAGTCGCCATTGCGCTGCCAGAGATCCTTTGTCTAGGACCATAATTTCGTCCATGTCCGGGTTTCCGGACAACACGTCTTCGGTCCCGCGATTCACCATCATCGTGACCCGAGCATCCGGTTGTGCAGCTTTGATGGCTCGCACGGTCGGCGTAGCCAACAAGACGTCACCAATGTAGCGGAGTTTGACGATCAAAATGTTACGCATCGTAAGAATCGTCGAAAGTCTCTCAGGTCGTAACGTCCAAAGTCTCGCTCTTTCTGAGACTTTCGACTTGATGACGTTCGACTCCCTGACTGTAGTCTAACCGCACAGCTCCCCGTACAACGCAACGGTTTTGGTCGCGGCCTGCTCCCAGGAGAACTGCTTGGCACGATTGAATCCTTTGACTTTCAAGACGGCTCGAAGCGGCTCATCCTCAAGCGCACGGATCATCGCCTCTCCGAGTGCCCGCGCGTCTTGAGGATCTGCCAACACCGCCGCATCACCCGCCACTTCCGCCAACGCGGTCGAATTGGACGTGAGCACCGGCGCCCCACAGGCCATCGCTTCCAACACGGGCATCCCAAACCCTTCGTACAACGAAGGAAAGACGAACAGATCGGTGGAGGAATACAACAGCTGCAAGTCGTTCGTGGACAACCGGCCTGGACAGAGCACCTTTTCCGCTAAGCTGCGCCTTCGTGCCGTCTCCTCATAGTTCCCGAACGGATGGACAGGTGAGCCGACAAGAACCAGCATTCTCGATCCCAGTTGCTTCCGCACCATCTCCGCCGCCTCAAGAAATATCTGGTGATTCTTGCGCGGATCTGCCCCTCCAATAAATAAGACATAGTGGTCGGCCGCCAGACCGATCCGTTTCCGCAACTCCGCCATCGCCTCATCATCCCGACGTGGCACGAAATCCTCCGACACTCCGTTGGGAATCACCCTAATGTGCTCGCGCTTCAAACCATAGAGTTCCACGAGTTCTCTAGCGGAAAACTCGGACACCGTGATGGCTTTTCTGGCTCGTAGCGCGATCTGTCTTGTCTTGAACGACGATGGCCATTGTCCCAACATCTTCTTCGAGTATTGCGGGTTTCGGTCCAGCCACAGATCGTGGATCGTGATGACCCCGCCATAGCGCCCAACAGTCTGCATCCGAAAGTTGGTCCCATGGTAGAGATCTAACCGATCGGACGAGCCCCGCTTCTGCATCCCCCATCGGCTCGAGTTCATCCACTCTAGTCGCTCAACGCCCGGCCATGACCCCACCGATTCAGGCTGGTCAGCGCCCGGCCTCGCATAGGCCACAAAGTCGATTCCCTCTTGCTGTGCCAACATCGTACGGAGCAGGTGGTAGGAGTGCCACCCCACCCCACCCATATCGCCCACTATAGGATTGGCATCGAAACCGATTCTCATCCTTGCCCCTTCCAACAGAATGCTGAAAAAGTCCACCAGCATCGTTCTCGCATCGCTCAAAGGCTCAACGTACCGAAGCGTACGCCTCGCCTTTTCGCTTGCTGCGGCCTTGCTGAGCGGCCTTTTTGAGCATCCTGTGCGCAGTTCTCCTATTGTCCTAGCCGTGTGAGCCAGTGAGATTCCGGCGTGCTACAGAGTTTTTCCGCAGCCTTCTAAGCTCCCAATACCTCACCATACAACTGTTCCATGTGCGCGACGGACGCATCGAGACTAAATCGCTCGTGCACGCGCGCGCTCCCCTTACGGCCCATCTGCTCTCGTTGGACTCGGTCTTCAAGGAGAGACACTACGGTTGCGGCCAATGATTCGACATCTCCAGGAGGAACAAGCAAGCCAGTCTCTCCCTGCGCCACGACTTCGGGAAGTCCTCCTGTCGTGGTCGCAACCACGGCCTTTCCCATCGCCATCGCTTCGACCACCGCGATCCCGAACCCCTCCATGAGCGCCGGGTGCACATAGAGATCGAAGGAAGCCAGGAACGGCTGAACTGGGTCCTGGAAGCCAACAATGTGCACGCGATCGACAATTTTGAGCTCGTGAGCGAGACTCTTCAATCGATCGGCATAGTCGTGATCGTCACTGCCCACGATCACGTAATGTACCGTGGGTACCGCATGGACGATGGCTGGAATGGCCCGAAGCATGACCTCATAGCCTTTTCGTGGAAACAGATTGGCGACGGTGCCTAATACGACGGCCCCGTTCGGGAGCCCGATCATCCGACGAATTGCCTGGTCATCATGCGTGGATTGTCTCTCGGAAAGATCGATGCCACTGTAGACAGTCCGGACATTTTTTGCTGAAACCCCGCCGGCAATCAGCGACTGTTCGATCTGCCGAGAAATCGCAATGACAGCCACTACACGATCAAGCTCGTAGCGTCGCACCTTCGCCGGCTCGATTTCCTGTCTCACATGGGCCACGATCGGCACAGGATTGGACGTACGACTCGCTATAGCCCTCACGGTATGAGGTACCCACCAGATGTCGTTCACATGAATCATGGCTGGATCGAGTTGATTCACGAGAGCGCCAAGATGCCGGACCGCTGATCGGCGCTGAAAGAGTGTGCGGGGTTTTCTCCAGGGGGGAAGGCTGAGCGCATGAGTGGGAGTTGCGATCGCATGGAGCTGCTCTCGGAACGGGCCCGTTCCGGGACAGACCACATGCGGCTCCCACTTGTGACGATCGAGGGTCTTCAGCAGTGCGATCAGATCGCGCTCCGCCCCACCGATGGCTTCAATCCCATGCACGTACAGAATTCGCGTACCCACTACCTGGCGTCCGGGTGAGTGGCGGCCTGCCTGGTTGCATCCCACAGCTTGGCATATTTCACAAAGGTGTACATGCTGGCAAACACACAGACAATGAGTCCGCGCACTCCATCGCGAAACCCCTGTTTCAATACATAGGATTTGACCCAGACCACCAGGGGACGGAAGACCAGGTCAGTCCAACCAACCGTCCGAACCGTCTTGGCCTTCTCCTGTGCCGCCAGCGTGGTATAGAGCCCGAACTTCTTGAAGTGATCCTGAATGCGCCGCTCCGTGTAATGATCAAAGTGCCCAACCAATGTTCCAATTTCTCCATCGACGATGAGATTTTCATGCACGGCAACATCGTTATACTGAGCGATACCCCGCCGAAACAGGCGCACTTGATAATCGGGATAGACACCGCCCCCTCGCACCCAAGCTCCGTAAAAAAAGTTCCGCCTGGGAATCCGATAGGCCACGGGAGCGCCCGGTCTCCATCGCTCGATACAGGGCCGCACTTCTCCACGAAGTTCCTCCGTCACTCGTTCGTCGGCATCGAGGATCAGAATCCAGTCAGACGACGCCTGTGCCATCCCGAAATTCTTCTGTAGGCCGAAGCCGGACCAGGGACGTACGGAGACCTTTGCCCCGCAGGCACGGGCCAACTCCACGGTCCGATCGCGGCTTTCCGCATCGATCACGATCAACTCATTGGCCCACTGAACCGACCTCAGACAGTCTTGGATATTGGCCTCTTCATTCTTGGTGATCACCACGCAAGCCACTGTGGGCAGAGTCGAGATAGTGGTCACGGCTGAACTCCACCTTGAAGAACAGACCGGCATCCCAATTCGTCGAACTGCCGGCGGTATCGTCCAATGATTCGACTGAGGTTGACGAGCAGCCACCGCTTGCAAATCACCTGACACCCGTTCGCCTCAAAGAATTCCGCCGACCCGTCCGTCGAATGATTGTCGATGACAACCAGTTCGTATGGATCGGTCGTGTACCGGCGGATCCCTTCGAGGAAGAGCCGATTGTGACCGAACTGATTGTGAACGGCGACAATGATGCTCAGCATCCCCAGTCCTCATCAATGAACCAAGAGAGAGTACTGGCCGTACTTCTTAAACACCGCGCGCGACTGAGGGAACCGTTTTGCCAGACTCAATACCCGGCGCGCGCGCAGGAGGTCATTGCAATTGGATAGGAGCGCTTTTCTCATGCCGCCGAATCGGCACGGTCGCCCATCCAGTCGGCAGTCCATCATCCGGTCACGCGCCTCGACCTGAAACGACGACTTCCAATAAAAAATGGTAGTCTTCGCCGTCCGACGGAAACAATGCTGGGCTTCATGAAAATCAACCGCCGCATAAAACTCGCGAAGAAACTGACCATTCCGGCATGAGCAAAACCGAGACACCTCCTCCACCGACTTGGGCTCGAACACCAGCTGGTTGCTGCCTAGCGAGAACACGAACCACCGATGAAACCAATGTTCCGGAGAAGACTCATTTCCGATGGCCAGCCCCTGCTCAAGGAATGGCGATGGAGTTTCGACATACCCAGCCGCTCCCACACGCATGATTTCTCGGCAGGCTTGGTCAGGATCCTCCACGTGCTCGAGCACGTGCGAGGCATAGACAAAATCGAACGCCCTCTTGGCAAAGGGTAAAACCGTGGCTTCGCCGATGATCAGCCTTGCGGACGTCGGAACCAACAATGCATTTCCGCCTCGCTCATGCCCGTCAGAGACATATCGTTCCAGCAGATGCGTGACCCCGGCGAACGGATTGTGACCCGGGCCGATTTCCAGCAAACGCTTGGCTAAGTATGGCCTTCTCCACCATGGCAATCGCTTCATCGTCTAACCTTTCCGGCACACCTACCCCCGAAACCCGCGTCGAATGACTTCCCGATAAAACCGGACATTCAGCCAGCGATTACGGCGGGCTGCCCAGCGCCGAGAGGATTGGAGACGATCCGCCATCACGACTGGATGCGATCCGCCGAATTCCTTCAACACGGCATAGTCTTCAAACTGAAAGCTGTCGTGAGTCAGTTGCTTGGCCTCTGCCGCAGGAAGGCGGCCTTCATGATAGACGCTCGCTTGCTCCCGTTTCTTTTCCAGCATCGTTTTAGGGTCCTTCACCCACCCATAGTGAAAGACTCGCCCGCCCGATGGGGCAATCCATTCCTTCGGTCCGCTCTGAAGATACTGCTGCGTCACCTTGAGATGGAACCCCACGGCATCGCCGCAGGACTCCACCTCACCGTTGTTCCTGATGATCCGCACGGCTTTGTGGTAAAACCACGGATTCGTGGACCAATAATCAGCAACGAAATGCAAATACCGAAATAGCAGCCCTTTTATTGCTGGGTTGCCGAGATTCGTCTCCATCGCCGTTCGAATCGCTGGCAGATCCTCCTCATGAACCACTTCGTCTGCCTGAATGTAAAAGGCCCAATCGCCCGTGCATTGCGCGAGGGCAATATTGGTCTGCTGAGAATAGATCAGTCCGTCTTTTCGGAGCGTGTCATCCCAGACGGACTCGACAATACGAATCTTGGCATCGCCGATGGAACGAATCAGATCCAACGTGCCATCGTCGCACCGTCCGACATTCACCACGAACTCATCGACAATCGGCAGGATGGAACGAATCGACTCCACAATGGGATAGTCGTACTTCACCGCGTTTCTGCAGAATGTGAAGCCGCTGACTTTCATGCGAGCTGTCTCCTCCTCACTCCCCGCCACCCTCAGCCCGCAGCCGCTTCCCGTACCACGTCCGTTTCGGCAGCCAAATATCCTGGATGTGTCCACAGCGCTCTTTGAACCGCATCAGATCCGCCTCGACATCGCCTTTATCAACCAACACCTTTTCACGGTAGGTAAACCCATTATTCCAATACAACCCGATGGTGAAGTATTTAGGATTGACCTTATAGAACCACCGTTTCACCACCACGGCCAGCCGCTCCAGCACGTCGAGCGTTTCGCCCGGATGATGATCTCGTTGCGGACGACTCAGATCTAGCCCCACACTGAGATGAAAGCGGCGATAGGCGTGCATCTGCGCATGTTTGAACGTGAATTCAATGCCGGTCTCGGTCAGCTCACACATCCAATGATGATGCGAATAGCCGCAGTAGCGGGTTCGCTCGATGCCAGGCATGCTTTCGACGACGCGATTCGGAGTCTCGATGTACCCCGCCTTGCTCACACGCATCATCTCTTCGCACACCCACACTGGATCGCGAAGATCTTCGAGAGTTCCTTTACAGATTACAAAGTCGAACTGCTTGTCACGAAACGGCCATGGTTCATGAGAACAGACATCCCACTGAATCCACGTCTCCTCCGAGAAGTGCGGCTGCGGCCACACCTCGCTCAGCCACGGTTGAACCGCATAACGTTCCGGCCACGACAAGAAATCCAACACGTAGTTGGCTCGACTCAAGGGTCTGATACCTCCCCCCACATCAAGCACCACATCGCTCGGCTTGATGAGCGACGGCAGTTCTTCAAACCGAGCCGGACGGACTATCCCTTGTTCCATGCACAGTCCTTCCTCTTTGATCTCCACGAAGCAATCATCCGCGATTCGACTTCGAAATCTCCCAGAATTTCGAGTACTTGATGAAGGTGTAATAGGCATAGAGGCCCGAGAGAATCAAGCCCTGCATGCCGTCGAGGAAGCCGGCCCGCTGCACATACATCTTTAGAAACGCGCCGAGCGGATGGGTGATCAGTTGGTGGGAAGAGAATCGCCTGCCTTGCTCCAGCATGCGACGGGCCATCAGGTCGGAGTAGCGATCCTGCTTCGCCACGTAGTGATCGATGTCCCGAAACGGATACTGCAGGGCGGGACTCTTGAGAAACCCGACCGGCCCGTCACAATCAAAACCCTCATGGACAAGTTCGTCGCGATAACGGAACCGTCCCTTTCGAAACAACTGCGGTTGCCGATAATCGGGATACCAGCCGCAATGTTTGATCCACCGGCCTAAAAAATAGTTCTTCCGAGGGACAAAGTAGGCATCCGCGGCCGGTTCGCTGCCGAGCATCAGCCGAATCTCTTCCCGCAACTCGGGCGTCATCCTCTCATCGCTATCCAGACTGAAAACCCACTCATGGGTCGTGAGTGCGACTGTCTGATTGCGCAGATCACCGAATCCTTTGAAGTCAACTTGATAGACCTTGTTCGTAAACTCGCGACTGATTGCAGCCGTCTGATCCGTACTGTGGGAATCAACTACGATCAACTCATCGCCCAAGCCTGCCACAGACTCAAGACAGGCCCGCATATTGGGCTCGTCGTTGTAGGCGATGACATAGACCGAGAGCTTAGACATGGAGCACTCTCAATGGAGAAGGATCTCCGGCTACCTGTGTCACGTGGTGCGCAACGGTTTCCACCGTCAACCGGTCGAGACAGTCCCAATAGGGGCAGGCTTCGTAAATACATTTTTCGCAAGTCGGCACATCAGGACGCAGGACCAGTCCCTTGCCGAGCGGCTGCCAACGAGTCGGAAGATTGTTGCGCCGAGGATCGAACAGGCTGACATTCGGAACACCGCAGGCAGCGGCAATATGGGCCGGGCCTGTGGCTCCGGAGACCACCGCGTGACTCGCCGCAATCACGGCCATCAGATCCCGCAGTGATAACTGTCCCATGAGATTCAGGACCGAAGCAGGAAACGGCACGTCACTGTTCACGTGCTGGTTGAACATGTCTGCTTCCGCCTGGCTTCCGGTCAACACCACCCCCACGCCCTTCCGATGCAACTCACGCACGAGCGAATGATAGTGTTCAACGCGCCAGCGCCGGGCCGCAAACCCGCCTGGATGGAGCACCACCCTGGGTGTCGGCATGCCGCGCAACCGCTCCTGCCCCTGTGCTCGTTCTGCATCAGTCAGCACGAGACTCGGAGGAGACACGATGCCAGGCTGCAATCCAAGCCCCGCGAGCATGCCGACGTTATACGCGGTTTCATGCTTGGAAAAATCTTTCCGATGTTCATAGACTCGACGATTTGCCAGCACACTATACCAGCGGTAGCCTGTCGCCACTCGAATCGGAACCCGCGCCAGGAACGCCGCCCACATCAAACGCTTGAACGGTTTGAGAAACACCACGGCATCGATAGCCCGGCGAAACAATGCCACTAGCTCGCGCAGGGGTTCCCGGCCCGTGACGATCCAGACCTCGTCGAGATCTGGATGGTGAGCTAAAAGTGGGGCTGCATACTCGCTGGACAGGAAAGTGATCCGCGCCTCTGGCAGGAGCTGACGCAGGGCAGAGGCGACCGGCAGACACAAAATTTCATCGCCGATCCCGTCAGGCCGGACTAAGAGGACATTCATCGGGGAACCATCCGAAGCGACCGCTGTGCTCGGGCCGCCGCCAATACTTGTTGTGGCGACACCATTCGCAAACACTCCAACGGCAGAGTATTGTGGCACGTCCGACTGAAACAGGGGCTGCAGGGCACGTGCCCCGTCAATACTTGATGGCCCACCCCATAGGGACCGGTCCGCTCTGCACTCGTCGGCCCGAACAGGGCCACCACCGGAATACCCGCCGCCGCCGCCACATGCATCGGACCTGAATCGTTCGTAATAAGCAGCGACGCCCTGCTCAGGAGCGCCGGCAGCAACCCCACCGTCGTGGCTCCGGCCAGATCGATGGCAGGGGTCTTCATCATCCCTCTCACTGAGGCAACATCCGCTCGTTCTTCAGGGCCGCCTATCATCACCACCGCGCCACATCCTTCTTGCTGCAGTCGATCTGCAACTTCGGCAAACGACGCAGCAGGCCAACGCTTGGTCGGCCACCGGGCAGAGACATTCATCGCCATCCAGCTCGTTCCAGGCGTCACACCGGATCGGCTCAACAGGCGATCGACCTCATCATAATCGGTTTGCGGGATACGAAAACGGAACTCCGGCGCACCGGACTCCACCGCCCCCACGGCCTTGGCCACAAGCAGGTAGCGATCGACCGCGTGCATCTCCAATTGTGGAACCGGCACGCGCCTCGAATAGAACCAGGGACTCCCCTCACGCCCATTGGCAAATCCCACAAGCAGAGGAGATCCGCCAAGCCACCCGATGGCGGCGCTCCGAAAGAGACCTTGAAGGTCCACGACAAGATCAAAGCGCTCTGCACGAAGAGGGGACACTAGAGAGAGCCACCCCTTGAGCGTCGATTCCACCGGCCACACCCGATCCACTCCGTCGATGCGTTCGACGAGGCCAGCCCACTCGCGCTTGACCAGCCAGGTCAATCGAGCCTTCGGATAGGCTCGGCGAATTGCCGCACAGGTCGGCATCGCATGCACGATGTCGCCCAGTGAACTCGGCTTGATAAACAAGATGTGGCGATAGTCGGACATCGTATATGCCGTCAGTTAGTTCGTGCGAGACTGGCGAGACAAGCGAGAACGGCCACGGTTGTATCCTGGATATCAGGCTCGTCTCGCTTTTCTCTCTCGCTCACTCTCCCTTTCCCCCTTATCTCTCGCCTGTCACGGCCGCTAGATGAGCGCGCTTCGCTGCATCCTCCAGAATCCAGTCAACCGCCTCAGCCATAGATTTCGCCACGGCATCCGGCATGGCCTGTTCAACCTTGAGCCTAGCCAACGCCTGCGCGTCCACCAGCGCTGGTGTGAGGAGAATAGCCTTGGCGCCCACCCTGTGTGCCAATTGTATGTCGCGCGCGTGATCGCCGATCAAATAGGAACGTCGCAGATCCAATTGCAACTCTGACACAGCCCGTTCCACCATCCCGACATTCGGTTTGCGACAGCGGCAGCCATCGTCAGGATGGTGCGGGCAGAAATAGATCGCATCCAACGCCGCATCCTCCTGTTCCAAAAGACCTTGCAGGCGGGCATGGATCGCTTCCAGATCCTTGAGGGTAACAATTCCACGGCCAACACCGGATTGGTTGGTCACGACCACCAATCTCGCCCCGGCCCCTTTCAAACGCGCCAGGGCCGGCCCGACCCCTGCCAACAACTTCAGCTTTGCGGCGACTTTCAGATAGCCTGGATCGTAGTTCAATGTTCCATCTCGATCCAGAAACACGGTGACACCATCGAGGGCCCCGTAAGGCGTAAGGCGTGAGGCGTGAGGCGAAGATGGGGTTTCCCCTAACCCCTCACCCCTTACCCCTAACCGGGTCAACTGTTTCGTTGCTGCTTCATAGACTTGATCCACTGAGACCCGCGTCATGCACCGATGATCGATGGGACATTCACGCAACAGGCAGGGAGCGCAATCGACCGGCTGCCGCACAATGGCATGAGCGCTCCCAAAGGGCGACGTGGTACGCCAATCGGTCGGTCCGAAGATCGCGACGACCGGTACCTGGAACGCGGAGGCGATGTGCATGGGGCCGGTATCATTTGTGAGGAGCATGGCACACCGTTTCACCGCCGCCATCAATTCACGGATCGTCGTCGCCCCGGACAAAACCAGGGATCGCGACGACAGACGCGCAGCAATTTCCTGGCCCAAACGCTCTTCCCCCTTTGCTCCAAAAATCACCACGCCCACTTGTTGTTCACGAGACTCACGAATCGTGCGGCAAAGTCGTTCCGTAACCTCGGCATACCGTTCGGGCAACCAGCGCTTAGCCTCACCGTAGGTGGAGCCTGGATTGATCCCCACAACGACATCGGATGCGGTTAATCCGCCTTGTGCAAATCGCCCCGCCATCGCCTGTTCCTCCTCAGGGAAGACGATGAGTTCCGGTGCAGAGGGATCGCCTGTGAGGCCCAACGGCTTTAACAGATTCCAATAATAGCGGACTTGATGGACGAGCGTGCGGCGATCCGGCGCAGCGACTGGATCGGACAGCAGCAGACTTCGTCCGTCTGTTGCATACCCATAGCGTCGAGGCACACCGGCCAGGAAAGTCAAGAAGGCCGCCTCGAACGCATTCTGAAACAATACCGCCAGATCGAAGCCTTGCCGCCGCAACTGCCTGGCCAGCACCCACTTACTGGAGAGCCCCGCATGATGCCCCTTGGTGTCGTAAGTCAATACGCGCGTCAATGCCGGATGGCCCGCGAACAAATCGGCCACAGCCGGCTTGACCAATAGCGCGATCTGAGCGTCGGGGAACAGCCTCCGCAATCCACGGAGCGCAGGTTCGCACATCACTGCATCGCCAAGCCAGTTGGGTCCACGCACAAGAATTCTTTTGATGGCTTCTCTATCCACATGCCTCCGCCGGGATGCCGTCCGGTTGATTCAACACGAGTTGCTTGAGCCGATCCTCCCCCACAGTCACGTACGTACTCAGTCGGACTGCCCACCAGCTATCCGTGGGTTGGAGCAGCCCGGCCAACTTGCAGGCATCTTTCTCCGTCGTCACGATCAGCTCAGCCTGGAGGTCAGTCGCTCTGGCGCTCAGTCGCTTGACATCCTGGCTCGTATAGGCATGGTGATCGGCATAGGCCACTTCATCCAGAATCCTGATTCCTATTCGCTCGACGAGGGAACGAAATGATCCGGCATGTCCCACGCCGCTACAAAGCAACGCTCTTTTTCCCTTGGACCAAGAGAGCGGCTGCGACGTTCCGGTCACCACCGACACGAGACTCTCCGGACGAAAGACCACTTGGATCGGGTCCGGCATCGAACCGAGCGTTGCCTGCAGTCTATGACATACCTGCGTCACCTGAGCCGGCATGTCCGCTCTCGTGACTACGATCGCGGTTGCGCGCGCCGCTGCCTGCAGCGGTTCCCTGAGCCGACCGGCCGGCACCAGAGCCGCGAGTCCCTCCAAATCTGTGGCATCGACCAGCAAGAGATTCACGTCACGATAGAGCCCCAGGTGCTGAAATCCATCGTCGAGTACCAGACAATCAATCGGAAATCGATTCAAGACCCAGTCACCGAGCTCATAGCGATCGGCGCCCACCGCAACGATCGCCTTGGGACAACGCTGCGCCATCAAGAATGGCTCATCGCCTGCCTCGTTCGGGCCGACCAACAGGCGCTCGCCATTCGACACTAACAGATACGGATCCGGACTTGTTCGTCGATAGCCCCGGCTGAGAATCGCCACCCGTTTCCCCTGTGCAAGAAGCCAATCGGCAAGCACAATGACCACCGGCGTTTTTCCCGTCCCACCCAGCGTGAGATTCCCGACGCTCAGCACAGGGACCGGCAATCTCCGCTGAGCGAAACAGCCCCAGTCGTACAGGAGCGCACGCAGCCGCGTAACCACCCCATAGGGGATTGCGGCCCACATCAGCCACCCTCTGACCTTTGTCCCAGGATTCAACACCTTGTTTGCTATCGTCCAGCCATGAGGGGAAGCGGCCGGTCCGCGAGAGGAGACCCGCTGGTGCCTTGCTGCGGCGTCAGCAGCCTGTCGATGGCCTCCAGCGTCTGTTGCAAGGCTCCCTGATTCTGTTCGACCACTTGACGAGCCGACCGGCCCATCCTCTCCCGTTCCTCGTCATCAGAAAAGAGGGCGATGACTTGTTGTGTGAGGTCCTCCGCCTGGAGAACCCGATGGCCGCCTCCCGCCTGAATCAAAAGGTCTGCAATCTCCGCACAATGGTCGGTGTAGGGACCGAACAACACCGGCTTTGCCCACTGAGCCGGCTCCAGCAAATTGTGTCCACCAACCGGAACGAGTGTGCCTCCGACGAACGCCACCACGGCTTCCCGGTAGATCTCAGCCAATTCGCCCCGCGAATCGAGCACCACCACACGGGGACCGGTAGACCTCAGTGCGCCGGCCTGCCCGATGGTACTGCGTCGCTGCACAGCAAGCCCGCGCGCCCGAATCATCGCTTCCACCGATTCCACTCGTTCGATGTGTCGAGGAGCCAGCAGTAAGACTGCGGAAGGACATTGTGTCACGAGCGCCCGATAGCATTCCACGAGGGTCTCTTCTTCACCGGGATGTGTACTGCCTGTCACAAACAGCTGTTCCTTATCCTGAAGCCCAAGATGAGCCCTTGTCGTCCCGCCATCCATGATGGCTGGTATCGGCTGGTCGAACTTGATATTCCCTGTTCGCCTGACACGCTTAGCCTCTGCCCCCAGCGCAATGATACGGTCAACGTCTCGGTCCGACTGCATCAGGCAGAGGCTGAGCGTCTGCAACATCGCCCGGTAGAACGATCGCACGGGCGCCCACTGCTGCCGCGCAAAAGACTTGGTCGAGAGCCGACCGTTCACGAGGGCAGCCGGCACTCCGCGCCGACGCAAGTGCCATAAGAGATTCGGCCAGAGTTCGGTCTCGACGAAAAGATAGAGGCAGGGTTGCAGTTGTTCGATAAACCGGGAGACGACCCAGGGGAAATCGAGCGGCGCATAACAGTGATCTGCCACGCCGGCCAACCGTTGCTCCACGGCTTCCCGTCCGGTCTCGGTCACCGTCGAGACCACCAGGCGGCACTCGGGATGACGGCGATGCAGCTCGATGACGAGCGGTGTCACCGCCACCACTTCACCGAGAGAGACGGCGTGAATCCAGATCACTGGTCTGTCCAGTCTGTCTGGTTCGTTTGGTCTATCTGGTTGGTCCGGTCGACAAGATGGACCAGAAAGACCTGATAGACCAGATAGACTATTTTGTAGTCCCAGCCGTTGCAGCAATCCGCGACGGCACCGTCGCTTGGCCAGCAGGACCGCCACGATGACCGGCGAAACGACCAGCAACACAATGTTGTAGAAGAGACGCCACATATGAGCTGTCAGCGGTCAACCATCAGCAGTCAGCATACTCTTCTTGCAGAGCTGAATGCTGAAAGCTGACAGCTGATGGCTAGGTCTTCCAAGCCTCCTCCGCCTCATCCGTCAGTCGATTCAGGACGGTCTCAAGCTCCAGGCATGCCGCCTCCAACGCCTGTTCATCAGAATCTCGCGGAACCCAGATGGGGGCGCCCCACAGATAGAGACCTCGAGACCATGGATACGGGACCATGAACCGATCCCAGCTCGCGAAGAGTTTTTTTTTGAGGAGCTAAAGGCCAGCGGCACA
>Ga0247727_10001976_pt1 | contig 47493 bp, 38 predicted proteins | sample WisWelCaveWW1625_FD_202498 | JGI IMG/M metagenome (GOLD analysis project Ga0247727, IMG submission 202498) | Biofilm microbial communities from Wishing Well Cave, Virginia, United States - WW16-25 | ecosystem: Environmental > Aquatic > Deep subsurface > Groundwater > Cave microbial mat | place...
ACCGATAATTGCTTTCGTTATTTTATACCGCCATATTCTATTAGACTAATTGTTGCTCGCGTCTTCGGATGTCAAGATCAGTTTAATCCAATGAGTCAAATAAACTATGCCCCAAAAATCGCTGCCTGAGCGGGGCATGCAGTCATCTCCTCACAAATTCCACGCGTGGGTTGGCGGCGAGACCTTCGACCGTGTCCCTCTCTTTCAGCGGTTTGGACGCACCCCACCCTTTCGTGCGCAACCGATCGCGATCGATCTTATATTCACTCGACAAAATTTCTCTCAAAGCCTCGGCGCGCCGTTGCGAGAGTCGCGTATTGTCGCCGTCGTCGTCGGATTCGTAAGTGTGGCATTCGATGGACAACTCCAATCCCACATCGTTTTGCAGCAGTGTAGCGAGCGCCTTCAGAGTCGCTATCGAGGCCGGCTTCGGCGTGGCCGTCTCTTTCTCAAACCCAATCCCATAGCTGATGATTTTTCCTTGCGCCTCGATTTGCTCGCGGAAACTTTTACTCGCGGCCAGGCGAACGTTGGTGATGATGCACTTATCATCGCCTTGCTCTTCGCCGCCGGGCATGTAGATCTCGATATCTTTGGGTTGAAAATTTCCCAGCTTGGCGGCTTCGACCACGCGCAAGCTGTCGATGTAACATTTGAAGCCGCTGCCATCGGCCATGATCGCCAAACGGTGGCGCCCCTTCAACTCCAGAGGCTGCTCGATGCTGAGTCCCCACGAAGTATTGAGCGCGGCCACATCTTCGATCGTAAATGTCGCCCAATCGTCATCCGTCTTGCCGTAAATATCGATGCGATATTTGCCGCTGTAGCCGCGCGGGATAACGTAGAAATCCATTTCCAGCGTGAATTGGCTAGGCAGTTGTTGAATCGGCGGTGCGACGTAAGCGGCGTTAGCCGCGCGCAGCCAGCGCTGATTCTCAAATAGAACTACTTCTGTCGTGCCTTCGACGCTTTTCCAAGCCTCCGGTTTTTGGCCGGGCTCGTCGCCGGAGAAATTATCAAAAAACAGCACCGATGATCCGGGAATGAAATCATACTTTGTCCAGCCCTCGGTGAGGCTAGTATTTTGCGCCTGCGCTGTGCGTTCGAAGTCGTCAATCCAATAAAGGCAAGCGCTAACGAAAAAAAGTGAAATCCAAGTCCTGATGGGCGTCATAACTGATTGTCTTCCTCTCTATTATTATAATTGTGTTTTAACAGGATGCTGAAAAAGTCCAAAATCGTTGGAAGTTGTCATTTCCGCGAAAGCGGGAATCCATAAAAAAATCCGTGTGCGTTATTGATCCGCGTGCATTAATTTCTGTCGGGGTCCAACATTTAACCAACACCGGCATAACATTCAACCGCGCAGTGGAGAGCGTTTACTTCATGAGCGGCCAATTCGCGCCAGTGGCCGACCGGCAAATCACCCAATTCCAGCGGGCCAAAACGAATGCGAATCAAGCGCCGCACTTCGCAGCCAACTGCGGCAAACATGCGCCGGACTTGGCGGTTTTTGCCTTCGCGGATGGCAATGCGCACCCACCGGCTTTTTTGAGATTTTGCGTCAACTTGATCGTTATCCGACGGCGGCGCTTCGACTTCGATTTCGATTTTGCAAGGCAACGTCACGTAGTCGAGAATGGGAATGCCTTGCTCGAGGCGCCGCAACTCTTCCGGCGACGGCAGATGATCGAGAAGAACGCGATAAACTTTGTGGACGTGGCGCTCCGGGCTGGCCAGCGCATCGCCGAGCGGGCCGTCATTCGTGAACAGCAGCAAGCCTTCGGAATCATAATCCAATCGGCCAACCGGAAAAATCCAAGGCAATGGAGATGGCGTCGTTTCATCGGCCGCGCCGCGCGGCGAAATCAGATCAAAAACCGTTGGCCGGTTGAGATTGTCGCGGCGCGTCGTGACGTAACCGGCAGGTTTGTTGAGCATCAAATAAATCATCTGATCGGTCCGGCGTGCCATCCGGCCGTCGAGCATAATCATATCGCGCGCCAAATCCACCCAGTGCGTATGTTGCACGATGACCTTGCCGTTCACTTGCACGCGGCCGGCGTGGATGGCGCGCCTGGCTTGCTGGCGCGAGCAGATGCCGAGCTTGGAGAGCGCGCGCAGCAACATGACGCGCCGGTTGCTCGCGGTGCGAGATGATGAAGAGCGAGAAGCTTCCATGATTTCACCGTTCTTTCATCTCACTAACCGTCGTATCAGCGACCGGGTTCACTGATACAGCCGTGGAATCGCCCTCGCCCTTGAAAAACACTTTGATATTTTCGATTTTATTTTCACCCCACACCTGCCGCTGCAAAAGCCAGCCTTGCACAAATTCCGCCACCGTTTTGCGAGCCTCTTCGCGAATGAATTTCACCTTCGTCGAATCTTTGGCGTTTTTCTCGAGCTGCGGCGTGATGCTTTGCAGCAGCTTGGCTTGTAGCGTTTTGCCATCGAAAGACAACGGCCCTTCGATCGTGCTGATTTTCATGCTATCGGTTTGAATCGCCGGCGGCAAAGTGGGACGAAGCTCCGGCGCATAGATAAGGCAAGTATTGTTTACCACATTAATATTCCATTCCCCAAGAACCGGAACGTAATAGCGGTAAATAACGGGCACACGAATCACGACGGTTGTGGTAGCACCCGGAATGTTCCAATTGAAATAGGGCAATTTCGTCGTGTCCGAGCGCATGAACGTTTCGGTTGCCGTGAAACCCGCGAGCTCCAAATTACCGCCTTTGGTGCGAAAGATGGCCGGAATGCTGGCAATAAACTCTTTCTCAATCGCCGCACGGTTGAGAGGATTGAATAAGGATGGAAACGAAGAATACAACACCGCACCGGCGAGGGCGAGCAGGATGAGGAGAACGAACAAGGCTTTCATAAGTTGTCTCTAAACATTTTAACTATTCTACTCTTTCATTACATGATGGCAGTTCGGCTTCAAATGCTTTGGTTGGATCGTCAATCAAGTCCATCCCCAATCCGAAATAACCCATTCCTGTCGTGTAGGATACCTCCCAAATACGAACAATGATTTTCTGGTTCTCATCATAGTCATAATAAATTTGTCGCTCAATAGTCGTACCATCAAATGCGCCACCATCAATATACACAAATCTTAGTTTGCCGGTCTTATCATAATAGTATTCTTGATAAATTCTAGAGTCTTCTGAACCACCTTCATTTTTGTATTTTCGTACTGTCCCAAGCATGTCTTTTGCTATAATACGTTCTTCTCCATGAGTTTCGCATTCGTAATTGCGTGTTGACGTTTTTAAAGACTCATTTGTCATTCCAGCCTCTACTTCTTCAATTATTTTCTGTATAGCTTTGATCTTAGGGTGATTTTCCCAATTTGCTTTAGTGATAGGGTCCTCAACTTTAGTGACAGTTCCTTCAACTTTATTTATTGCCTCGGAAACATCGTTTTGTACGACTTTTTCTTTTTGTCGCTGGCAATTGTTAACAAGCAAGAATAAACAGCTTGCCATAGCAAACAAAATATAGTTGTTATGCAGCAGATCACTTTTCATAAAAATTTCCATCTGGAAATGATGCATCCATTTTATGCCCTAATCCCAGCTTTTTCATTTCTCCTCCCAACCGCCCGGTCGGCATCAGCGCCCACATTTTCCAATCGCCCATAAATGAAAACCACGGATACGTGAATGTGGCCGGCCTATTTTTCTCCAAAAAGAAATGCCCGATCCACGCGAAGGCATATCCCGTGACCAAAGCGGTGAGCAGCAGCCAAAAGCGCTGCGTCGCAATGCTATAAATAATTTGCGCCAGCGCCAGCGAGGTGCCGGTGAAGTGCAGCCGGCGGTTGGCCGACTCGCTATGCTCGCCGAGATAAAACGGCCAAAATTCGGCAAAGGTTTGAAAGCGTTTTTCCATCGCAACCCTTCTCCATACTTTGCGCTCAAAAGGCTTGCACCGAAAAGGGAACCGCAACAAAAGTAAGTTGGCAAATTTTAATGCATGACACAATTCACCCGACTGGCAATTTCAAATTTTGTAGCATCGTTGAGCCTTCCATAAATACCGAGGCTTTTTTCGTTGCGGTTCTCATTTCGTTGCGAAATTTAGAAACAGAATACCTTACTTACTGGTTGTCAACAACATCAGCTTGCGCGTTAACGTTTGTTGCCCGGCACGCAACTGATAAAAATAAATACCTGCCGGAGCGATTTCGCCGTTTTCCAAACGGCCGTCCCAACGCGCTTCGTATTGTCCCGCCGGCTGCACGGCATTCACCAGCTCGCGCACGCTTTGGCCGAGCAAGTTAAAAATCCGCAGCGACACCGGCGCGTTGCCGGAAAACGGCAATTCATAGCGAATGATTGTCGCGGTCGACGGCAAAACCGGGTTGGGAGAATTTTGCCGCAAAACAAAGCGCTGCGGCAGAATGTCGTTTTGCTGCACGGCCACGGTGTTGCTTTGCGCTAGCGTTTTCCACGCCAATGGTTTCGAGGCTTGATTGGCCAATGCTTCAGCCATCGTGCGCGGCTGATCTTTGCCAAGAATATAGCTGACTAAAAATAAGTTAAAGACGCCTTTAATTTCGCTGCCTTCCGCCAAAAAACCGCCGTCGCCGTAAGACTTTTGGTCGCCGGTTTCTGCCGTGTTATCGTTGGTGCCGTTTTGCGCATCGTGAAAATAAAATCGCCGGGTCGTCCCCAAATTGCTTGGAAGAGAAAAAATATTAATGAAAGAACCGTGCGCGCTGCTCAACATGTACCAGTTTAAATTCGGCTCGTTAACGATAACAGCTTGTGTAGAGTTCAGATTGCCGGCGCTGCCGGTTACGCTAATCGCAGTGGTGAGATTTTGATTATACCAATTTGCGCCGTTAACCCCCGGGGCAAAATCGTTCGACAGGCGCAACAGAGTCGCTTTAACCGCAATGGGAGAAGTCGGAAGATTCGACAAATTGAGCGAAGTGGCGAATATCGACAAGTAGCCGTAATAACGGACGAGAATGGGAAAGTCAATATTATTCCCCAGCAGCGAAATCCGTTCCTGCAATTCCCGGATGACTCGCACGTTTCCATCCTGCTTGCGAAGCCCGAGCAAGGCGAAATTATCCTCATTAAACGTGAGCGGCACGCCAATATTGATTTGGAAGCGCAGCTTCAAGCGATCAAGAAAATTTGCGCCGCTGCCATTTTCGCTCACCGGCACGAGCAGCGAATTATTGATGCCGTTATTCAAATGGCCCTCCTCATAGGATTGGGCGCGAATAATATCGTTGCCCTGATTTGCCTGAGGCGGTGCAACATAGGTGACATAGTCTTTGGCCGCCGGATTCACACTCAGCGTAGTCGAACGATAGAGATACACATAGCCTTTGCTGTTGGTCAAGGGATCGGTCAGTTCAATCTCAGAACGTGCCGAAGTCAGGGAGGAAATATCATTGACCCAGACATTTGTCGCGGCTTTATCACCGGCATCTCTTGCCATAAACGCCAGCTCATCCAGATCATCCAACTTGCCATCGCCCGCGCCGAAATATGTCGTCCTAGTCGAATCAGTCGGGGAAGGATCCGGCTCGACTTCATCGAGCTGGAAGGGAATTTGCGTCCAAGTGCCGGCGCTGTATTTGTAGAGAAAAAGCTGAGCCAGCGCCGTCGCATTATTGGAAAAATTCGGAAACTCTTTGCCGATGAGAACCACCGGCTCGTACTGACGATCGAGATTGATGGTTTGCGCCAGGCCAAGCGCAGCCCAAAGCCAAACGATCATCGTCACGGCAATTAACGACGACTGACGGCGGCGGCCATTCTTGTTACAGTGCAGCATGTTTCTCTCCTTGAAATTAGATGGTAGTTATGAAACTATTCAATCCAGCGAAAATAACATTCTCTGCCAGCGGCGGCCGGACGAAATGTCAGCGCAAAGCGATTGCCGCGGCGCGGCGTCCAAACATACGACCAGTTCGGGCAGCGGCCGGCGTCGCAAATGCGTTGGCCGCGATGCGTGATGGCCACGCCGAAGCAGAGCAAATCACCTTCGCGGTCGTCGAGATGATCGCTGATTGATGAAAGCCCCTTGTCGAATTGCCAACGCAAAACCGGAAACTGCAGTTCACGCAATTTTTCTTCAAACAAACCGGCGACGAGCACGCCAGCGAGCAATTTCAGCAGCTCGCCGCTGACGATACGGTCGAGGTAATGGTGTGACGAAACGACGCCGGCGAGCAATTCGCCGCCGTCCGGCAAAACCAACTTTGGCTGAAATTGCAAATGCTCCAACACCCACAAATCTTCGTCGTAGAGTAACTGTCCGTAAAACTCGTGTACCAACACGTCGATTTTTTGCGGCGGCCGAAATTCTTGCAAGGGCATCTCAATAACCTCGAGACGTTGCGAGAGGGCCGCCGGCAATTGGGCAAAACGTTGGCGCGCCAGCTTGGCCAGGAACGGATTTTGTTCAACCGCAAAAACGTGGCGCGCGCCGAGTTTCGCCATTTCCTCCGCTAATAACCCCAACCCGCAACCGCCTTCCACACACACCGCGCCACGAATTTGCTTTTGATGCGCGCGCAGCAACTGGCGGAAGGCGCGCGTGCGCCGCTCGTCGTCATAAATTGAAATGAATGCGAGCAAATCGTCAACTTCACGGAAACGCCGCGGCGAGAGATGGTTGAGAATGTCCATAGGCATCCGGAGATTGGATTGATGGATTTCTGGAATGTTGGATCGCCGGGACCCATTAATCCAAAAATCCATCAATCCAATAATCCATCCCCCCACCGATCCATCACTCCAGTTTTTTTAGTTCGTGCCTTCCTTGCGATCGAGAAGGAACGTTTCCCAGAACAGGGACTCGGCATTGGTCTGATAATCGCGATTGCCTTTCTTGCGAAAACCGTGGCCCTCGTCTTTGCCGACGAGATACCAAACCGTGCCGCCGTTCTTGCGCACGGTTTTCACCATTTGCTCGGATTCCGTCGCCGGTACGCGCGGATCGTTGAGGCCTTGAATGACGAACAACGGCTTGGTGATTTTGTGCGCATTCGTCGTCGGGGAAATTTTCATGAGAAACTCGCGCATTTTCGGATCGCGCTCGTCGCCATATTCCACCCGGCGCAGGTCGCGGCGATATTCCGAGGTGCTCTCCAAAAACGTCACGAAATTGCTGATGCCGACGACATCCACGGCGGCGCGGATGCGATCATTGTAGTTGCACAATACGGCCAACGTCATGTAGCCGCCATACGATCCGCCGGTGACGCCGACGCGGCTCGCATCCAGCTCCGGTTGTTGCGCGATCCAATCCAGCAAGGCGCCGATGTTTTGCACGGACTCTTCGCGCTTATAACCGTTGTCCATCGCCAAATAGGTTTTGCCATAACCCGAAGACCCGCGCACGTTCGGCACGAGCACGGCGATGCCAAGCTCATTGACCAAATACTGATAGTTGGAGCTGAAGCTCGGACGCGACTGTCCCTCCGGCCCGCCGTGGATATTGATAATGACGGGAATTTTTCCATTAGCCTGGCGCGGCTTGTAATAAAACGCCGGAATCAGGCGCGGCTGATTATTGGCTGTGTCAAAAGTTGCATAACGGATCAATTGCGGCGTCACAAATTTTTCCGCGCGCAAGCCGCCGACTTCGCTGAAAGTCCAGCGCACCAATTCCTTTTTTGCCAGATCGATGGAATACGCATCACCCGAGGTTTGCGAGGTGTTCAACGTCACACCGAGCGTGCCGCCGTCTTTGGAAAATTCCAGGCCGCCGATCAGGCCGACCGGCAACGGCGGCAAATCGATTTCCCGATTGGTTTGAAGATCGAGCACCCGCAGCTTGCTGATGCCGTCTTCGTTGGTGGTGTAAGCCAGTTTTCTGCCGTCATCGGAAAGCGCCAGGCCGCCCACGTCCCACGGGATATTGCCGGTGAGGGTGGTTTTCTTGCCGGCAGCCAACTCGAAGTAGATGAGTTGCTGAAATTCTCCGGCTTCATCCGAGGTGTAATAAACGCCGCGGCCGTCTTTGCTCCACAGTGCGTCGCCATAGGCGATCTTTTTGTCTTTTTGCGGGTTGATCGGCGTGAGCTTTTTCGTGGCGACATCACACCAGTAGAGGTAGGATTCATTGGCCGAAACGCCGTGTTGAACAAGTAGCTTGTTATTATCCGGCGACCAATCGACGGCGCCCCAAGCGCCTTGCGCTTCGACCAGCAAATCCGAAGCGCCCGGTTTGTCCACGCGCATCACCCGAACGTCGGAATCTCTGCCGTTGCGCTGCGTGCTCGAAAAGGCAACCCATTTGCCGTCGTGCGACCACAGGCCGCCGGTGTTGCGCGACTTGCCGTCGGTGAGCAGCGTGCTCGCTCCGGCATCGCGATCGAAATAAAAAATCTGGAAAAACTCCGCGCCGCCGGTGTCCATGCTGAACAGAAAACCGTTGCGGTCCTTGCCGGGATAATAACTGCCGCCGCCGACCGGCTCTTTGAAAAACGTCAGTTGCTGCCGCGCCCCGCCGGGACGCTCGACGTAGTGAATCTGGCCCGTCTCGGCAAAACGCGTCGAGATCAAAATGCCCGGGCCGTTGGGATTCCAATCAAGAAATCCGGCGGAGCGGACGTTTTGATACTGATTCATGCGCTCGGCAATGCGCGGCGGAATGTCCGGAATGCCGTCGATGACGAGATTGCCGATTTCACGGGATTGAGAAAAAACCAGGCCGCTCAATAAAATGGCGAATAACGAAACCAAAAGCAAACGACGATGAGCCATGCTGCACCTCTTATAAAGGTTAAGAGCCTGAGGGAAATTTAACAAATTATACAGCGAAACAAATTGAAACGCAAGGGAATTTTGGCAGTGAACCCCACTACTGGGTACGGCGTGAAGCCGGTTTCAATACGAGATCGTGGAAGTCGAAACTAAAATCCGTCGCCGGAGAAACCGCCTGCATCTTTACCTGGTCGATGCTCCCGTCCGGGTTGAGCGCGAACGTGACATATGCATCGGCGCGCAGCTCCCGATCTTTCCACCGGGCGATGAACGTGTCGTACTGCCAATGTTCAAGGTCGCCGGCCAGCGAAGGCGAGGGCGAAAAGCGAATTGCCAGTTTGCCGTTCTCCTGCGTGATCATCACCTCGCCATACCATGCGTCGGTGTAAGTGCCGGCGTATTTGGCAAGAGGCAGCGAGGGACGTGAAGTGTTGTCCCGTGCTGTACCGGCGTTTTTTTCCGTAGAAGCAATTATGGAGTCGCCGCGGGTGTGAACTTTCTTGTAGGCGCCAACCCAGTCGTACACCGGCACGCCAATGTAGTGATCGAGAATCCGATAAGTGAGCGATTCGAAAGCCGCGCCCGATTCTTGATTCGTGAGAATCGCAACGCCGAGCTTTAACTCCGGAATCATCGCCACTTTGGAGAGATAGCCCGGCAGCCCGCCGGTGTGAGAGACAACTTTCTTGCCGCGATAATCGCGCACACCGAAGCCCAAAGCGTAGCCGTTGAAATTGGCACGCAACGCCGCCAGTTCCGGCGCCGGTTCACCAATCGAAATCGGCGTGACGATCGCCCACAGTTGTCGCGTCGTGCGCGGCGAGAAAAGCCGCCCGCCACCGGCAAGCCGTCCCGAGTCGAGTTGGACGATCATCCACTTTGCCATGTCTTCCGCGTTCGAGTTGATGCCGCCGGCGGGGTTGGTGTTATCGCTCGCAAAAGGAGCAACGGGTCGAACTTTGCCATCAACGGGAGCGTGCGTTGTTGCGACGTTTGCTCCCGTTCCGGCTTCCGAATGGCGCACGTTGCTGCCGGTCATTCCAACTTTGGCCAAGATTCGCGCGGCGACAAAATCCTCCCACGTTTGCCCGCTCAACGTTTCAATCACCTCGCCGGCGATCAAATACAGCACGTTGTCGTAAGCATAGGCGCTGCGAAAGCTGGTGGCAAGTGGGATGAAGCGAAGGCGGTGGGCGATCTCCTTGCGGTTATAATTGGAAGGCGGCCACCATAGCAAATCACCGGCGCCCAAACCCAAGCCGCTGCGATGGACGAGCAAATCCCGCACGGTTAGTTCGCGCGTCACATAAGGATCGGAAAGCTGGAACCAGGGAAGATAGCGCACGACCGGCGCGTCCCATTCGAGCTTTCCCTCTTCGACGAGCAGACCGAGCGCCGTGGCGGTAAAAGCCTTGGTGTTGGAAGCAATTCCGAAAAGCGTCCGCGCGTCAACCGGCGCCAGCTCGCCGAGCTTGCGCACGCCGTAACCTTTTGCGACGACGACCTTGCCGTCTTTGACAATGGCGAGGGCGATGCCAGGCACCTCAAACTCCCTGCGCACGCGCTCAACGTAAGCATCCAAATCTTTCGGCGCTGCGATTTGCGCGCTTGCAAATGGCGCGTTGAGCAAAAGCGCCAGCATGGAAAAGACCATCTTCTGCACAGCCAAAGATCGTTTCATCATTTTCCTCCTCATCGAAATGAAGTTGCTCAATAACTTTTAACCCTATTCGATGTATTGACGAGCAATGAACGTAGTTAAAACTCTCGCTTAAAGTCAAGTGTTTTGTTGCCGGCTGGTATTTGAATAAAGCGCGCGTGGAACAAAATTTCTTGGCAGAATTGAAAAGAATTCGTATATTGAAAATTATCAAATAAAAGCGCCGGTAAGGGATGAAAACGATTGAATGGGCGATTGAAGAAATTCTGACAGCGCATCCAGATTTGTATCTGGAACATTGCGCCGTAATGGCAGTTGCGCTGATGCGTCAGCAGTTGGAATCCCCTTGCGAGTTCATCGTAGAGGGCGAGGGTTTTATTCCGCCTGATCTGGACGGTGAAACCAAGTTCCTCTTGCGGGTTTCATGGACAGAGCATACAGCACTCAAAGCCTTGCACGTTTGGCACACAGAACAATCCGAGGAATAATAGATGCGTCGTTCTCAAGTTAAGCCGTCGAAATCTGCATTAGACAAGATGTTGGGTGAGGCTTCATGGTTGCTCTCTCATGCAGAAGCATTGGCCGATTATGGACGTAAGGAGGAGGCTGCTGTTGAATTGGCACGTGCGGCGAGTTGTGAGGAACAAGTGGCGTGCTGGTTTGACGCTGCCGGACGTGAGCAAGAAGCTGTGTTGCATAGAGTCAGTGCAGCATCGTGTTATGAACAATTAGGTCAGTACGCGCGGGCGGTCACACTCTTGCGCGCGGCGCTTTCAGCTCCGCTACCGAATGAATACCGGCGCAGGGTTGAGCAGCAAATCGCTCGGTGCCTTGCACGGGCGCATAAGGAATTGCGGCGAGCATCGCCAAAAGCAAGTCGCAAACAGGCAGTTGCCGTTGGTTAAAAATCTCAATGGCGGCTTAAAAATTGGCCAAGCAAAGAACACCGCATGAAACACCTCCCAACCAACCTCGAACTCTCCCCCGCAGCCATGCAGCGCATGGGCGAAGCCTGTGTCCGCGCCGTCGTGGAACACATTGCGGAGTTGCCGCATTCCTCGCGTTCGAATTTAGACAATATCGTTGAAATCGCCAAATCGTTGCGCGAGCCGCCGCCCGAAACTGGAACAGATTTCGAGCCGCTTTTAAACTTCTTGATGGAGCGCGTTTTCCCGATTTCAATCAACACCGCGCATCCGGCGTACATGGGTTATATTCCCGGTGGCGGCCTCTACCCTTCTGCGATTGCGGATTTTCTCGCCGCGGCGACCAATCGTTATGTTGGCGCGTGGTACGCTGCTCCGGCGGCGGCGCGACTCGAAGCCAATGTGCTCGAATGGTTCGCCGAGTTGATGGGATATCCCAAAACCAGCCGCGGCATCATGACCACCGGCGGCTCGCTGGCGAATTTCAGCGCCGTGGTAACGGCGCGCAAACATATTCTCGGCGATGACATCGCGAAAGGAACTTTGTACTGCTCCGATCAAACGCATCACTCCGTCATGAAAGCCGCCATGCTCGCCGGCGTTCCGGAGCGAAATATCAGACTACTCGAAGTTGACGAAAATTTCCGCGCGATTCCAGAGCATTTCGAAAAAGCGATCAAAGCTGATCTCAAAAAAGGCCTGAAACCATTTCTCCTCGTCGGCAATGCCGGCACGACGAACACCGGCGCGATCGATCCGTTGCACGAACTTGCGGACATCAGCGAAAAATATTCGCTGTGGTATCATATCGACGGCGCGTACGGCGGTTTTTTTAATTTATGCACAGAAGGCAAACGCAAGCTCGCCGGCCTCGAACGTTCCGATTCGATGGTGCTCGATCCGCACAAAGGCTTGTTCACGCCGTATGGCTGCGGCAGCTTGTTGGTGAAAGACGGTGAATGCTTGCGCCGCGCCCACGTGCTCTCTGCCGATTACATGCAGGATCAATTCACCCCTGAAGGCGAAATCAATTTTACCGAACACTCGCCCGAGCTGTCGCGCTCGTTTCGCGGCTTGCAAGTTTGGCTGCCGCTGAAACTTTTCGGCCTGCAAGCCTTCCGCGAGAATCTTGCGGAGAAGTTGCAGCTCACGCAGTGGATGTATCACCGCTTTCTCGCAGAACCCGGATTCGAATGTCTCTCCGTTCCCGATCTCTCCGTCATCACGTTTCGCTACCGCCTTCAGCGCGGCGATATTGACAGTTTCAACCGTCGCTTGCTCGAAAACATCGTCAAGAGCAAAAAGCTCTTTCTCTCCAGCACCCTGCTGCGCGGGCAATTTGTCATCCGCGTTTGCATTCTCAGCTTTCGCACCCATCAAGCTGAGGTAGAAGAAGCGTTTGAAATCGTCAAAGCGGCGGCGCGGGAGTTGGAACAAACAACCTAAGCGAAGTCGGACTTGGTCAGAGAAATTTTCTAAACTTGAAATATCTTCGCGACCAAGTCCGACTTCACCAAGCACCAATTATTATGAGCGAATACCAATACTACGAATTCCATGCGATTGATCGCCCTTTGAGCGAAAAAGAGCAGGCCGAAGTCGGCAGCTACTCCAGTCGATCTGAGGTGACGCCGACCCGCGCGGTGTTCACTTACAACTACAGTGACTTTCGCGGCGATCCTCTAAAAATTCTGCAAAAACACTTCGATGCGATGTTGTACCTGACCAATTGGGGAACCAAACAGCTCGTCTTTCGCTTGCCACGCTCTCTCGTCGATGTCAAAGCGCTTGCAGCTTATCGTTATCAGGATTTGATCTCGACCTCGGCTACCAAAAGCCATATCGTTATCGACGATGATCTCATCGCCGTAGCTGCCGAAGCGAGCGTTGCAAACCAAGAAGCTGTTGCGTTTGACATCGAGAAACAAATTGCCAAACTCTCCGAGCCGGAGCGTCTCGCTTTTCTTGTCAAAGTCGCCCGAGGCGATCATCAAGTGAATGTGCAGCTCTTGAAGAGGTTGAAGGAACTGGCGCCAAAACAACGAGAGCGAAGCGCACCATCTCACACTCCCCGACGCAAAGCCTCGGAATTGCTCTCCGCTGCTGCTGTAAGGCTCGCTCGAAGAAAGAAACTGGAAAGTCAAAAAGCGGACAAGGCCAGAATCAAGCGGCTCAATGCCATGGTTCAGCAAGAGCCGGAAATGTGGAAACAGATTTTTGATCTCATTAAAACGAAGCAAACTAACGCCTACGATAAAGCCGTCAAATTATTGACCGAGCTTCGCGAGCTGGCGCAACAGTTTGGCCGGCTGGAGGAATACGAATCTCGTCTCGGTCAAATTCAGCAAGTTTAGCAATCTGCCTGGGCTGAAGTTTCGGCTGCGGCAGGCGGGATTGACCAAAAAAGAAGAAGGGATAAAGCAAGGCGCCAACTGAAAGATGTTTTAAACTGGCAATGACTATTGACATCGAACTGCAACTTACTTAAATTAGTTGCGCTTTCTTTTTGGGATTAAGCTACGCCAAGTGGCTAATCTCAACCATTAGAGGGCCGCAAATTCCGTTAGGTTTACCACCATACACTCTTGAAGATTCATTCATACCGGTTGGGCTCATGAAACAAGTCGTCATCGAAAACCCCATCATCAATTCCCCCTTTATCGGACCGGCGCGGCATTTCCGCTTCACGGACGAAGGCATCAGTGATGAAATCGTCGATGTACGGCGTATCAGTTCATACTTCATCCCCATCGCGCCGCCCAAGAAAAAAGGCCGGCAACTTACCTTTGAAACAGAGTGGCTTGCCGAGCGCATGAAACCGAATGACGAGCTGCCGAATGAAAAACTCAGCGCCACGTTCACGGAAGAATCGAAACTTCCACTCTCCACCGCTGATCTGCCGACGCGCGTTGAAAATGCGCTCATCGTCGGTGAATCCAGCATTCACACACTTGACGATCTCAAGCAGCGCCGCGAGCAGGAAGTGGCTTTTCTGCTGGCCAAGCTGGTTTTGGAAAAATATTTTCGGCAAGACGGCGCGCAGCACACGACGCGTGAAACCTCGCATCAATTCGACTCCGAAGTGCAGGCCTGGCTCTTTCCGCAAGTTTTAAATATCGCCAATCGCTGGCTGCGCGAATGTGTGATCTGCAAAGACAATACGTTCCCGCAGCTTCTGCTCTTGCTCGCCTTCGCACACGACGCGGCGGATCGCATTTATCGCGCCATCGTCCGCTCGCAATCCGGCGAAACCACGCTGCTCCCCATCTTGTAGCCGTATGATTCGCTCGGCTCCACGCGTTACGTTGCCTTTAACACCACACGTGCAACTTATCTCACCGACGCCAGCAAATGCCACGTCTCGCACGTGACGCTGGACAGCAATTGGGAAGCGAAAATGGCGCAAACGCTGGAAGAGATGGAAGAAGTGGTTTGCTATGTCAAAAATCAGGGTTTGGGTTTCAGCATTCCGTACACGCTCGACGGCGGCGAGCACAACTATCAGCCGGACTACATCGTGCGTCTGCGCGATCAACAAAACAATGTGACGAATTTGATTATCGAAGTCACCGGCGAAAAGAAGAAAGACAAGGCCGCCAAAGTCGCGACGGCGCGCACGCTCTGGGTTCCTGCCGTCAACAATCACGGCGGCTTCGGGCGCTGGGCGTTTTTGGAAATTGCGGATCCGTGGGATGCGAAGAATGCGATTCGGACAGCATTGAACGCGCAGAGTTTTCGTTAAACGGCAAAAATTCTTGCGCAACTGCTCCAGCGTTGAACTCCGTTAGGAGTGCAATGTTTATAGAAATACGTCGTCGCTCTCGCTTTAAAAACTCCGTAGGAGTGGCATGTTCTTTTGGTTAAATATTAAGGCTCGTTAGCTGCACAATCAGACATGTCACTCCTACGGAGTTGGCAAGCATGAGGAGAACCGAAGCTATAAACATTTCACCCCTCACGGGGTTTTTCAAAAACACAACCAAACGATCACAAGAAATTGGCCCAAAATGCAATCGCCGTCTTGCGAGACGGCGAAAGATCTCTTTCCACACATGGTGGACGAGGCTATAAACGGATGTCGTTCAAGCAGACGGCATCGTTACTCCTTCTACACATGGCAGACGAGCTATTAAAGAATATATTCGCAAAGCAAAGAAAGCAAGGCGATTTTTGAGAAATTTTGGAGAATAACCATCATGCCTCGCAAACAAGGCAAAACCACCACCCCCGTCATCAGCCACAAACACAAAGACAAATGCGCCAATATTCCCACCGAGGAGCTGCGCGAGTTTGTGCTGCCGTCAAAGTGATCAACCATTACGGCGACGAAGTCTTGAAGGTGTATCAAGTTTGATCGCCGCGTTGCTGCAAAAAAAGCTGCGGAACAATTATGTGAATATTACAAATGGTGCGACAATAATGCCTCTCACCGAAATCCACAAATTGCTCGCTCACGGAATTGGCTACGCCCGTAGGGAACGGCTCACGGAAATGAATTCATAAAAATGTCTTGCGTCCGTGAGATGTTCCATTTCCGTGCGCCAAAATTTCTTTGCATTTTCTGCACCGCCTGGCGTGGCGCCTGCGGCGCCATCTGCGACAAAGATTTCACTCGTAACGTACCCAACTGTATCTTTTCATTTCCCCCTTGTTTTCATAAACATTTCTGATTATTTTAAGAGCATAGCGCGATGAGCCACAGGCGAAGGGCGAAAAGCGTAGGGCGCATATTCTCCCCTCGCCTGTCACCCTTCGCCCTTCGCGCAACGCTTTGCGCCATGCGGAGAAAATCGCCATGCAAAAGCTTCCCGTCGGATTATCCGATTTCAAGCAAGTGATCGAAAAAAATTATTACTACGTGGACAAATCCCTGCTGATCAAAGAGCTGATGGATCAGGGCGCGGTGGCCATGCTCATTCCCCGGCCGCGGCGCTTCGGCAAGACGCTCAACCTGTCCATGTTGCGCTGTTTTTTTGAGAAGACGGAATCCGACACCAGCCATTTATTCCGCCACTTGAAAATCTGGCAAGCCGGAGAGGAATACACCAGCCGGCAGGGAAAATATCCGGTCATCTCTTTGACGTTCAAAGACGTCAAAGAGCCAAATTGGGCTAGCGCGCTGGAGAAAACCAAAAGGCTTATTCAGGAAGAGTTTTTGCGCCATAAATATTTGCGGAATGAGAAAGCGCTGGAAACTGAAGAGCAAGAATACTTTGAAGGAATTGCCAACCTAACGGCCAGTCAAAACGCCTACGAAGACAGCCTGAAAAAACTCTCCCGTTATTTGGCGCGTCATCATCAACAACAAGTGTTTTTGTTGATTGACGAATACGACACGCCCATTCAGGCTGGTTACGTCAATGGCTACTACGCCGAAGTTGTCGATTTTATGCGCAACTTGCTCAGCGGCGGATTGAAAGATAATTCGGCTCTGGAAAAAGGCGTGCTCACCGGAATTATGCGCGTGGCGAAAGAATCGATCTTCTCGGGGTTGAACAATCTGGGTGTTTTTACGCTGTTGCGGAGCGAATTTTCCACCGCCTTCGGTTTGACAGAAACTGAAGTCGAACAGGCATTAAGAGATTTTCAGCTTTCCGATCAATATGAAAAGATCAGCAACTGGTATAACGGTTATATTTTCGGCGATCAAATCATTTACAACCCCTGGTCGATCATCAATTATCTCGGCAGCGCCGATAAAAAGTTTCGCCCCTATTGGCTGCACACCTCCGACAATGCCATCATCGAGCAACTGCTGACGCGCGGGGGAACCGAGCTCAAAGCCGAGTTGGAAAGCCTGATTCGCGGGGAGAGCATCGAAAAGCCGGTGCAGGAGAATATTGTTTTCCGCGACCTCGAAACACGGGAAGATTTGCTTTGGAGTTTTTTGCTTTTCAGCGGCTACTTGAAATATGAAGCCCAAAAGCCGGATGATTTCGACCCGGCAAAAACCTGGTGCCGGCTGGTTATTCCGAACCAGGAAGTGCGCAGCGTTTATATCGGCACTGTCGAGCAGTGGTTTGCGCGGAAATTCGACCAGGCGAAATTGCAGGCCATGCTGCTGGCCTTCCGCGCCGGTGACATCCGGTTGTTCGAGCACCTGTTTCGAGAAATGGTCGCGCAAATTTTCAGTTACCATGATTTTGGCGCTGAATCGGAAAAATTCTATCAAGCTTTTACCATCGGTTTGTTGGTGTGGCTGGGAGACCAATATGAGCTTAAAAGCAATCGCGAATCCGGCTATGGCCGCTACGATTTAATGATCATTCCCAAAGATAAAATACAGCTCGGGTACGTCATTGAATTCAAGAAGGTCAGTGATTATGAAAATGAAACCGTTGATTCCGCTATTGCCAAAGCCTTTGCGCAAATTGAAGCCAAAAACTATGAAATGGAACTGCGGAGCAGAGGCGTAACGGCGATCAAGAAACTGGCCATTGTTTTTGAAGGTAAACAAGTCTGGGTGAAAGAGCAAAGCACATAACGCCGGGGCAAGACGCAAAAGATTACAAAAATACAAAATTGGTGGACTTGTTGTGAAACAACAAAACGAAAGGGATTTCTCATGCTCCATCGCACCATCTCCATCACAATCATCATCATCTCATTCCATCTTCCCCTCTTCGCGCAGCCGATTTCCAAACCACCTGCCGCCAACTTGCAAGCGCTCGCCAAAGAATTTTTTGCGTGGCGCGCCACAACGCAGCCGGCCTCCTACGATGACGTCAATCGCGTTGAGAGACCGGACGGCTGGACGCCGGATTTCTCGGCAGCGGCTTTGCGCCAACACGACGAGATGCAGAAAAAATTCCACGACCGGCTCGAGGCGCTGGATCACAGCGGGTGGACGGTGGCGGATAGCGTCGATTATCTCTTCCTGCGCGCGGCGATTGAGCGAGTGAATTATGAATTGAACATCGTGCGCTCGGCGCGGCGCAATCCGGATTTTTACGTGCAGCAAACGCTCGGCATCATTTACGAGCTGATTTTGCAGCCGCCGCCGTTCAGCGAAGCGCGCGCGAAAAATATCGTGCTGCGCCTGCAGTCCATTCCCAACACGGTGCAGCACGGGAAAGCGAATCTTACCGAAGGCGTGCGCTTCTTTGCCGATATTGCGCTCGCCAATCTCGCCGGCGTGCGAGAAAAATTAGATCGCGTCGTACGCGGCTTGACGCCGCTCTTTCCGAAGGCCCAACCGAAGCCGCTGTCCGAGGCCGCGAAAAGAGCAGCGGCGGCGCTGGAAGATTACGCGGCGTGGATCAAACAGCAAAAACCGCGCATGGGCGCGAACTTCGCGATTGGCGCGCAAAGTTACGATTGGTATCTGCGGAATATCGCGCTGATTCCTTTCACGCGCGAGGAGATGCTGCTGATGGCGCGGCAGGAATGGGATCGTTCCGTGGCGTTTCATCATTACGAAGGCTTGCGCAATGCCGAAATTCCTCAGCCGGCTTTGTTCAAAAATTCCGCCGAGCAGATCGAAACGAGCAAACGCCAGGAGCAGGCGATTCGCGAGTTGATGATTAAAAAGGGCATTCTCGAGGTGCCGGAGTGGATGGGGCATTACGGCAATCTGAAGATGCCGGATTATATTGAAGCGTTATCGCACCTCGGCGTGGTGGATGATCTTACCGGGCCGTCACGCTTGGGCGAAAACGGCGTGAGTTACATTCCCGAGCCGGCGCCGAGCTTGCCGTTCTTTTGGCTGGCGTGCGCGCAGGATCCGCGGCCGATCATCGTTCACGAAGGTACGCCCGGACATTATTTTCAGCTCAGTCTTTCGTGGGCGCATCCGGATTTTATTCGCCGCCATTACATCGATTCCGGCCCCAGCGAGGGTTTGGGTTTTTATGCCGAAGAGATGATGCTCCAACACGGCTTGTTCGACGACGCGCCGCACACGCGCGAGATCATTTATCGTTTCATGCGGCTGCGCGCGCTGCGTGTGGAAGTTGATATCCAACTGGCAACCGGCGAATTCTCGATTCAGGATGCGGGACGCTATCTCGCGGAGACGGTGCCGATGGATCAGGAAACCGCAGAACAAGAGGCGGCTTTTTTCGCCTCGAATCCGGGCCAGGCGATCTCCTATCAAATCGGCAAGGTTCAAATCATGCGCTTTCTCGCTGCAGCCAAGATGAGATTGGGGCCGACATTCAGTCTGCGCGCGTTTCACAATTTTCTCTGGCAAAACGGCAACGTGCCGATCGCATTGCAGCAGTGGGAATATCTTGGAAAGAGTGGGGAGGTGAGGAAGTTTTTTTGAGGCGGGTTGCTGGCCGCTTGTTGCTGGTTGCTTGCCACTTGCTCCTTGACTTTTGGGAAAAAGTTATGTACGTTTAAGCATAAAGCCAATCCACTAACCTGCCTTGAGCTGAATTATGAAACTGGCTGCTGCAGCGATTGAGAAAATTGCAGAAGTGTTGGTTCATCTTGGGGAAGCCGCGGTCATTGATGGTGTTGGCCTTATCGTTATTGAAAGCAGAAAATGGTATTGGGGAGTCGGTGGCATTTTTATCGGCGTGGGTTTGGTTGTCTATGGTGTTTTTCTTATTCACAATTTAAAAAGCAGGAGCAATTAATTATGGAAAAAGCATTTTACGCGATGCTCCTGGTCTTTATCATGGCAACAGTGGTATTCATTATATTCATGCGTCAATTACGCCAAGGCCAGGATCGTTCAAAGAAATGAAAGTTGGACGCTGTTAAGCCGTTTGTTTTAGAGATAGATTTGAAATTTGTCCTTCTTGAAAACAAACGGCTTGGGCGGCATTCTCGATGACGCCCGCTAAGTTCATTGGAAATTCATCACCTGTCCTGTTCCCGATTTTTACGCTCCTAAGGAGAAATCATGCCCAACCATGCCGCTCGCTATATCCATTTCACTTTTGCCTCCTTCCTGCTTATCTTCTCCTTTATTTTTGCCCAAGAAAAAAAGCCCGTCACCCTCGAAGATATTTTTGCTTCCAACCAGCTCACGCCCAAAACTTTGCAAGGCGTGCAATGGGTTCCCGGCGAAGCGGCTTTCACTTATTTGAAGGCCGGCGACATTTACAAACACGATGCCGCCAGCGGCAAGGAAACTTTGGTTCTCGCCGGCAAAAGCTTGGCGCTCAAGCCAAGTGGTGAGCCGGTTCAAATCGACGGCTACGAATGGAGCAACGACCGCAAATATCTTTTAATTGCCGGCAACATGCGCAAAATCTGGCGGCATTCCACTGAGGGGCAATATCTCATTTATGAAGTTTCAGCCAAAAAATTGCGTCCACTGAGCGGCATCGTTGGGCCACAACGCTGCGCCAAATTTTCGCTGGACGGCAGCAAAGTCGGATTTGTTCGTTTCAACAATATTTTTGTGGTTGATTTGGCAACCGGTGTCGAAACGCAGTTCACCACCGATGGCAACGATGACATTATCAACGGCCAGTTCGATTGGGTCTACGAAGAAGAATTCGGCATTGCCGATGGTTGGCGTTGGTCGCCGGATGGCAAGAAGATCGCGTTTTGGCGGCTCGACCAAACTCGCGTGAAAACGTTTCCCATTGAGAACATGCTGCCGCTTTATCCGACGGTTTTTTGGCTGAAATATCCCAAAGCCGGTGAGCAAAACGCGCTGGTGCAAATCGGCATACACTCGCTGGAAAATGGCCAAACCCAATGGATGAATCTCGGCGAGGAAACCGATATCTACGTTCCGCGCATTCAATGGACGCCTGATCCGCGCATTCTCTCAATTCAACGCCTGAATCGTTTGCAAAACAAAATCGATTTGCTCTTTGCGGACGTCAATTCCGGCGGTGCGCGCATTGTGTTGAGCGACAAAGATCCGTGCTGGGTGGACGTGCAAGACGATCTCACTTTTCTCGTCAAGAAAGAGCAGCTCATCTGGACTTCCGAGCGCAGCGGCTATCGCCACGCATATCTTTACGATTACAACGGGCGCCTGGTTTATCCGCTCACCAGCGGCGAGTGGGAGATCAGCGCGGTGAGCGGCCTCGACGAGACCGCCGGCTGGCTTTATTTTTCCGGCAAAAAGGATTCGCCCCTCGAAGAGAATGTTTATCGCGCCAGCCTCGATGGCAAAAATTTGGAGCGCATCAGCCAGCGCGCCGACTGGCACAGTTCGACTTTTTCGCCGGATTTCAAATATGTAATTGGCAGCTTCTCGGATGTGCAAACCCCGCCGCAAATCAGCTTACGCAAAACCGATGGCACACTCCTGCGCTGGCTGGAGAAAAATGAGAGCCTGCCGCTGGCACAATATGGATTGGTTTATCCAAAATTTATTACGGTAAAAACCAGCGATGACGGTACTTTACTGAATGCGTGGATGATGAAACCAATGAATTTCGATTCGACGAAAAAATATCCGGTGATTATGTTTTGTTACAGCGGGCCGGGCGCGCAGCATGCGGTCAATCGCTGGGATGGTGAACGCTACCTGTGGCATCAACTGATGACGGAGAAAGGTTACATCATTTTCTGCATCGACAGCCGCGGCACCGGCGGGCGCGGCAAGAAATTCAAAAATCTCGTTTATGGCGATTTGGAAAAATGGTCGACGCACGATCAGATCGAGGGCGCAAAATATCTGGCGAGTTTGCCGTATGTCGATGCGTCTCGCCTCGGCATCTGGGGCCACAGTGGCGGCGGTTATCTCACGTGCATGGCGATGACCAAAGGTGCGCCGCATTTCAAAGTCGGCATTGCTCGCGCGCCGGTCACGGATTTTCGGCTTTACGATTCCATTTGGACCGAACGCTATATGGGTCTGCCGAAAGACAATGGCGCTGGATACAAATCGGCCTCGGTGATGACTTACGTGAATCAGCTCCAAGGCAAACTTTATCTCATCCACGGCATGGCCGACGACAACGTGCATGCGCAAAATACGGTGCAATTGCAAGACGCGCTGCAAGCCGCCAACAAGCAATTCGACGTGATGTATTATCACAGCCGCAATCATCGGCTTTCGGGCGGCAATACCGATTTGCACCTGCACACGCTGATGACGAATTATTTTTTGAAAAATCTTTAGTATTGGCACTTTCGCAAGGAGCGATTCGTGAGCCGCTGGTATAGAATCGAGCAATATGTTAAACGGCGTTATCTGAAATGGCTGGAAAAAATCTTTGCCAAAGCGATTCTGATGCCGTACCAGCTTGATCTCGCGAACGTGAAACGCATTCTGGTTGTGCGCCAACATGATATGCTTGGGGACTTCTTGCTTTCGACGCCGGTTTTGCGGGCGTTGCACCAACGTTTTCCCGAGGCGCATATCGGTGTTTTGGTGCGGGAATACTGCACCGATGTGGCTCGCAACAATCCATACGTAGATGAAGTGCTGGTCTTTTACGAACATGGCCTAAACTGGAGTTGGCGGCGGCTGCGCACTTTGTGGGGACAACTTCGCAGCAAGTGGGACTTGGCCGTGGTGTTGAATACGGTGAGCCACTCAGTGACGAGCGATTGGCTGGCACATTTATCCGGCGCCCGTTATATTTTGGGTTCCGAACATCACATTTTTCCAGGCTGCACGAGAAACTTTTTCTATAATTTCATAGCGCCTTATGCGAAAACGCTGAAGCATCAAAGCGAACGCAATCTGGATATTGTTCGTCATATCGGCGCTGACATGAATGATCTTTCCGAAGTGATGCATTTGGACGATATGGAGCGACAAGCCGCATGCCACAAGCTCACGAGCTTGGGACTACGCTCCAGCCAACCGGTCATCGGCATGCACGTTGGCGCCGGCAAGTTAATGAATCGCTGGCCGGTCAGCCGCTTTAGCAAATTAGCGCAACTGTTACACGAAGAATATGGTGCAGAGATTACGCTTTTTTGGGGACCCCGAGAAAATAATTTAAGCCGGCAATTTTGTGAAGAGGTGCGGTTTCAGCCGATTAAAGTTGAGCCAACCGACTTGCGGGAACTGGCGGCACTTTTTGCTCAGTGTGATGTCGTTGTTTGCAATGATACCGGGGTCATGCACGTTTGTGCGGCTGTGGGTGTGCCTCTGGTGGCGATCTTTGGGCCGACTGATCCAAAGGAGTGGAAACCCATTGGCGACAAATTTCTTGCAGTTCGTGGAAAGGATCAAAAAACAGAAAGTGTAAGCGTCGAACAAGCTTTTGCAGCTCTGGCTTTTCTATTGGGCAAAGGACTAAAACGCCATGCCCGCAAGATCGAGCAAAACCTTGCTAAATCAATTCCATCAGCATAATCAGGAAGGAAATTCAAATTAAATGAAAATCTTGGACCTCGGATGCGGACCAAAAACCAAGAAGCCAGGCTCGATTGGTTTGGACAAGCGCTCGGCGCCACACGTCGACGTCGTTCACGATCTCAACGTTTACCCCTATCCGTTTCCGGACAATGAATTTGATTGGATCGAGATGTCGCACATCATCGAACACCTCGATAGGCCGCTGCAGCTCATGAACGAGGTCCACCGGATCGCCAAAAACGGCACCACCATTCGCATTATCACGCCACACTATTCGTCACAATTGTCTTATGGCGACCTGGAGCATTTTCATCACTTCGGCTACATTACGTTTCTGACGCTGCAGAATACCGGACTATTCAAAATTAAGAAGCACAAGCTCTGGTTTACGGATCTTTACAAAGTGCTTGGCATTAGTATGTTGGCAAATTGGTTTCCACGCCGGTGGGAAAAATATCTCGCTTTTATTTTTCCCGCCTTCTATGTCGAAGTCTTTCTCGAGGCAATCAAGACGGCCGACAAGGCCAATCTGCTCGTTGAACAATATATGTATTGAAATCAAATTTTTGCAAGGCATAAGATGCACCAACCGTTGCAACCATTATTTCCGTATTCACTAGCCATTGTCGATAATATTTTCTTGACTTGACAAGCAAGAATATTGTGCTATATTTATTTTAACGTCATTTCTGCAAACCCGACACTTTAGGAGGTGGGATAGAAAAAGTTTGCCGTTCTATTCCTACAAATCGTTGTTCGCAGTATTGACAAAAATCAAAATGTCCAAGTTATTTTATCCCACCTCCTTAGCAACTCAAATACAGAATCAGGATGAAAAGAAATCTTGCCGCGCTGGCCAATACGAATTTTGACGTGCTGATCATCGGCGGCGGCATTTACGGCGTTTGGACGGCTTGGGATGCCGCCCAACGTGGCTTGTCGGTGGCGCTGATCGAAAAGGGCGATTTTGGCTCGGCCACTTCGTCGAACAGCTTGAAGATCATGCACGGCGGCTTGCGCTATTTGCAGCACGCCGATTTCAAGCGCATGCGGGAATCGGTCCGCGAGCGCAGCATTCTCATGCGCGTGGCGCCGCATCTGGTGCATCCGCTCCCCTGCTTGATGCCGACCTACGGCCATGCGATGAAGGGCCGTGAGGCGTTGGGAATCGCGCTGCTCATGAATGACGTGATGAGCTTCGACCGCAACGCGCAGCTCGATGATCCGCAGAAACACATTCCGGGCGGGCGCCTCGTTTCGGCAAGTGAAGTTCAGCGCCTCGTTCCCGAGGTGGAAACCAAAAATCTCACCGGCGGGGCGCTGTGGTATGATTGCCAAACGTATAATACCGAACGGCTGCTCTTTTCCATTCTCCATTCGGCGGCAAATGCCGGCGCCGAGGCGGCCAATTATGTCGAGGCCGTCGGTTTTATCAAAGAGAAAGACCGCATTACCGGCGTGTACGCGAAAGATGTGCTGACCGGCGACCAGCTTGAGATTCGCGCGAAGATCACCATCAACAACAGCGGGCCGTGGGTCGATCGCGTGCTGAATCTCGTCAACGGCGGGCATACGCCCGCAGGGTATCCCAAGCGGAAATTTCTGCCGTCGAAAACGATGAACCTGGTGGTGAAGCGCCAGCTCATTCCGGTATATGCCGTCGGCGTCTCGAGCAAGTTTGAATTTAAAGACAAGGACGCGCTCATCAGTAAGGGTTCGCGCGCGCTCTTCATCGTGCCGTGGCGAAATCATTCGCTGGTGGGAACGACGCATTTGCCGTTCGAGGGTGACGCGAGCAATTTCAAAATTACCGAAGAGGACGTTCACACGTTCATGAACGAATTGAACGCGGCTTATCCCGCGGCCGCGTTGAAGCGCGCCGATATTTCTTTCTTTTATGGCGGCTTGTTGCCCATGGCGCCGAGCAACGGTCATCACGGTGATGTGCGGCTCGTCAAGCATTACACGCTCTGCGATCATCGGCAGGAGGACGGCATCGAGGGTTTGGTGACGGTCGTCGGTGTGAAGTACACCACCGCCCGCGGCGTAGCGGAAAAAACGATCGATCTCATTTTCAAAAAGCTCGGCCACCAGCCGCCGCGTTGTCGCACTCACGAAACGCCGGTGCACGGCGGTGACCTCCGGCGATTTGAGGAATTTGTACAACGAGAAACGAGCCAACGGCCGCATGGCTTGCGTGTGGAGATCCTCAAGCCTCTGGTTTATAATTACGGCTCGGCTTATCGCGAGGTGTTGAAATATTTTGGTCTCGACGCCGAGGCGGTTCAGTCGATTACGCCCGATTCAAATACTCTGCGCGCCGAAGTGCTTTACAACATTCGCGAGGAAACGGCGCAAAAACTCGCCGACGTGATTCGGCGGCGCACGGAACTCGGCTCGGCCGGCTATCCCGGCGACGAGGCCGTGCAAGCTTGCGCCGCGATCATGGCCGCCGAACTCGGCTGGGATGCGGCAAAAATTCAAAACGAGATTCGCGACGTCAAGGCCGTTTATTCCACAAATTGAAAAATGAATTGAGGCTACGCCCGAAATGCAAAAACAATTCATGGCAAATTATTCGCACACGGAATTAAGACAAAATTATGAACGACAAAATAATTAAAAGCTTATAAATCATTTTGTCATTTTGTCACTGCATTTTTGTGAGTTCTGAACAGTTATACAGAATTGAAAATGGCCGCAGCACTAAACAATACCGACTCAGCAACAACCACGATAAACACGCCTGCATCGCCAACCGCTTTGGAAGTGGACGGCAAAACGCCTATATCCTCCGCTTCTTTTCCGGCGTTGCCTCGAACAAGGTTTCTCAATCGCGAATTAAGCTGGCTGGCTTTTAACGACCGCGTGCTCGAAGAAGCCAACGATCCCAACGTGCCGATTTTAGAGCGGGTGAAATTTCTGGCGATTTATGCCTCGAATCTCGATGAGTTTTTCATGGTGCGGGTGGCGGCGCTGCGCCGGCAAATCGAGGCGGGCATCGAGACGCCAGGGCCGGATGGCTTGGCGCCAACCGAAGCCATGCAGTTGATTTCGGAACGGGTGCATCAGTCGCACGAGCGCATCGGCCAATGCTTTCGCGACAAGATTATACCCGATCTGGCTGCCGCGGGAATCTTTTTGCTCGATGAGAAAAGCGCCAACCCCGAACAGCGCGCGCATCTCATCAAGTATTTCAACAAGTCAATTAAGGCGCTGATGACGCCGCTGGCGGTTGATTCAGCTCATCCTTTTCCGCGTCTCGAAAACAAAGCGCTGTATTTTTGCGTCGAGTTGGCGCGCAAAAAGAAGCCGGCCAATAAGCCGCGCACCCGCCTCGTGCTGCTGCAGATTCCCACCCCTCTTTTTGGCCGCTTTATTCGCATCCCTTCGGCCAACGATACGCTGCCCTACATCCGGCTCGATGACGTGATCCGCCTCAATCTCGCCTCGCTCTTCCCCGGCGATATTGTGATGGGCTGCTACGAGGTCAAAGTCATTCGCGACGCCGAGCTGGAGTTTGACGAGGAAGCGCCGGACCTGCTGGAGAGCATCACCAAAAGCCTGGAGCAACGCCGCACGGCGCCGGCGACGCGTTTTCTTTACGATGCCGAGATGCCGAAGCGCGTGCTCGACATGTTTTGCCATCGGCTCAAGCTCACGCCCGCCAACATGTTTCCCGGCGCGCGCTACCATTCCTTCGCGGATTTTTTTCAATTTCCCGGCGTCGAAATTCCCCGTTTGCAATTTCCGCCGATGCCGTCACAGCCCATCCCGGCGTTGGAACAAAACGCCTCCATGTTTGCAGCGATTCGGGAGCGCGATTATTTGCTGCACCATCCTTATCAAAAATTCGATTACGTGGTGCGCCTGCTCGAACAGGCCGCCAAAGATGCGAACGTGGTTTCGATTAAAATGACCTTGTATCGCGTGTCGCCGAAGTCGCAGGTCGCCGAAGCTTTGGCGCAGGCAGCGCGGCGCGGCAAGCAGGTCACCGTTTTGGTGGAATTGAAAGCGCGTTTCGATGAGGAAGCGAATATTCGCTGGTCGCACAAATTGAACGATGCCGGCGCGCACGTCATCTTCGGCTTGCAAGGCTTGAAAACGCACTGCAAGCTTTGCCTGATCGTGCGCCGCGAAGGAGAAACGCTGCGGCGATATTGCCATTTGAGCACCGGCAACTACAACGACCGCACCGCCAAAGTTTATAGCGACCTCGGCTTGCTCACCGGCAGCGAGGAAATCTGCGAAGAAGTCGAGGGCGTGTTTAATTCTTTGACCGGCTACGCGGCGCCGGAAAGCTATAAACACCTGCTGGTGGCGCCGGAGCATTTGCGCGATGAAATCATTCAGCGTATCCGCCGCGAAATCGCGACCGCCCAAGTGGGACAGCCCGCCTGTATCATTGCGAAGATGAATGCCCTGGTCGACGTGGAGCTCATCGACGCGCTTTATACCGCCAGCCAAGCCGGTGTTCCCATCCAGCTCATTATACGCGGCGTCTGTTGTTTGATCCCCGGCGTTCCCGGACTCAGCGACAATATCAAAGTCATCAGTATTCTCGACCGTTTTCTCGAGCACGCGCGCATTTATATTTTCGAGAACGCCGGCAACCGCGAGTATTTTCTCGCCAGCGCCGACTGGATGCCCCGCAACCTCGACCGCCGCGTCGAAGTCGCCTTCCCCATTTACGATCCCGCCATCCAACAACAAGTTCAAGCACTCGTTAATATCCAGCTCGCCGACAACACCAAAGCGCGGGTTTTATTGCCCGACAATACGAGCGTCATCAATCGTAACGACAAACCGCCGCTGCGCGCGCAGGAGGCGCTGTATGAAATGGCTTGCCGGCTGGCGGAGGGATAAAAATGTTTCTTGCGATTTATCGGCGAATGTGTTAAATTTGGTTTGTAAATACGTCAGCACATTCCTTTTACCAAACCGCAGGTGGTGCAAATATGGCTAATTCCATTTCGACTGCATCTGCTGAAATCAAAGAGCAGGATCAAATAGCTGAATCATTTGTCGCCGATCAGGAAATCCCGCTCGAACAGCGCACGGATGTGACCATCGATGAGCTGGAAAAGCTCTCCCTTCCTTTTCCTGCCGAATTATACAATGGAAAGGTGATTTTTAAAATGCCTAATTTTTTGCATAGTGTCATCCAAGGCAACATTGTGTACGAAATTAACGGCTATCTGCGGGTCCACCCCATCGGTCTCGTCGGCGACAATGCCAATTATCGTCTCTGGCCGGAGCGTGCAAAAGAATCTCGCGCGCCGGACGTATCATTCATCCTAAAAGACCATCTGCCGAAAGACCTGCAACGCTATTTGCCGATGGTGCCGGATTTGGCCGTTGAAATTCTTTCCCCAACTGACAGCTTTGAGCTCACGATGGAGAAGGTGGATGAATTTCTCGTGCGCGGCGTCAAACTGGTCTGGGTCGTCATTACCAAAACGCGCGAAGTGCTCGTGTGTACGGCGCAGGGGAAACATAGTGTTCGAGACCTCCTGACCGCGCCGGAGCTTTTGCCCGGTTTTGAGCTGCCCGTGCAAAATATTTTCATCGGGCTTGAGACGCACACGGCGTAGTTAAGCGGCTTGATTGGGCTTGCCGGTCATGTGCTGCCGGCCTTAACCCCATTGGCTATGGCTATGGCCGGATAATCCGCACGAATGGCGTTTGCCTGACATTTCGGACATTTTTCTTTTTGGCTCTATGGGCGTAGTGTTGAGTCCTTTTCCTTTGTCTCTTGAATTTTTCGACCGTTTTCTCGAGCACGCGCGGATTTATATTTTCGCGAACACCGGCAAGCGCGAATATTTCCTCGCCAGCGCCGACTGGATGCCCCGCAACCTCGACCGCCGCGTCGAAGTCGCCTTCCCCATTTACGATCCCGCCATAAAACAACAAGTTCAAGCACTCGTCGATATTCAACTCGCCGACAACACCAAAGCGCGGGTTTTATTGCCCGACAATTCGAGCGTGATCAACCGCAACGACAAGCCGCCGCTGCGTGCGCAAGAGGCGCTGTATGAAATGGCTTGCCGGCTGGCGGAGGGATAAAAATGTTTCTTGCGATTTATCGACTAATGTGTTAAATTAAGCTTATAAAAGCATAAGCCCCACTGTACCAAACCGAAGGTGATGCAAATATGGCTAATTCCACTTCAACTGCATCTGCTGAAATCAAAGAGCAGGGTCAAGCCGCGGAATCGTTCGTCGCCGATCAGGAAATACCGCTCGAACAGCGCACCGATGTGACCGTCGATGAGCTTGAAAAACTTTCGCTTCCTTTTCCCGCCGAACTTTATAATGGAAAGGTGGTCTTTAAAATGCCTAACCCCGCTCATGGCATGATCCAAAATAAAATTGGACATAAGATTGAAAGTTATTTGGAGACCCATCCAATCGGTGTGGTCTTCGGCAATACCAATTTTCGCCTCTGGCCGGAACGCAAAAGAGAATCCCGCGCCCCCGACGTGTCATTCATTTTAAACAATCGTCTTCCGAAAGACTTGTTCCGCTATCCTGCCATGACGCCGGATTTGGCCGTCGAAATCCTTTCGCCGGATGATTGCTTTGAAGATATGATGGAAAAAGTGGATGAATATCTCTCCCAAGGTGTCAAGCTGGTGTGGGTCGTCATTACGCGCACGCGCGAAGTTTTGGTTTGCAGCACGCAGAGCAAATACGTCGTTCGCGATAAATTGACCGCGCCGGAGCTTTTGCCCGGTTTCGAACTGGCCGTGGCAGATATTTTTGTCGGCCTTGAAGCGCGCGCGACGTAGTTGTCACTTCAGCTTGCCACTTGCTCCTTGACTTTTGGGAAAAAGCTGTGTATCTTTTTGCAGCAGTTTTGTTTCTACTTTGTGAGATTATATAATCAAGCGAGAAATCATGGCCACTGTCGTTGAAGAATACACGAACCTGGAAAAGGAACAACGAGCCGCCTCGTCGCCGTCAATCAAACTGACGTTGGAACAAGCCAACAAATTGGCGGGTGGGCAATCTTTTGAGCTTATTGACGGAAGAATCGTTTTCAAAGATGATGCACCAGCGGACCTCGCTCCTCATTTCCCGCTAACATTCGAACAAGCCAATCGCTTAGCCGATGGACGGCCTTTTGAGCTCATTAACGGGAGGATGATTTTCCAAATGGCAGATTATGAGCATTCCCAGACGCAGACCTTGCTGGGTGCTGAGTTGGTCTATTATTTTAAAACCACTCCCATCGGTCGCGTCTTGACGGAATTAAACTACCGCTTGTGGCCGGAGAATCCGCACGAATCACGCAAGCCTGATCTCTCAATCATTTTAAACGAGCATCTCCATGAAATGGAACGTTATCCCACTCGCGCACCTGATATTGCGATCGAAATCATTTCCGAAGACGACGTTTGGACCAGGCTCTTTGCAAAGGCCAGACTCTATTTTGAAAAAGGCAGCCGCGAAGTTTGGTTTATTGATCCTTACGAAAAAAATATGATGGTGCTGACCCCGACCTCGCGGCGTTGGGTGTTGGACACGCTCACCTCCGATCTTCTCCCCAGCTTTCAGGTGGAGTTGAAAGATATTTTTACCTGGCCGGCAACGACCAAATAAAACACTCTGCGCTAAAATTTTTCCCTTTGCCTTTTGCTGTTTCCATTTTGAGGTTTGCTTTTTGCCTCTTGCAACTTGCCTCTTGACTTTTCCAACCGTTTTGTTTATCTTTTGTCACAAATCTTAACTTGCCTTTCGCCAAAGGAAAGCGAGGATTTGCCTTCCATTCCCCAAAAACATCTCGACATCGCATCAAGTTCGACGCGCGGGGAAGCGAAGCTGTCACGGTGCTGATTTATTTGTAGGCCGATCTCTCAGCGGAGGTAGCCATGGCCGAGATGAAGTATTTGGACTTTGACCTGCTCATCGAACGCGCCGGAGAGCGGTACAAAGTCCAAGCCTCGAGCTCCACAGCCGGTCAGGCTTTCGGCGAATTCAGTCTGCCATTCTCTGAATTGGAGATTGAAAATTTTTTGTTGCGCGTTGGCCGGCCACGACGCAGCGTGCGCCGTGTGGATTCGCAGGAGATGGAGGCGGTCAAAAATTTTGGCAGCCGCCTCTTCGACGCCGTTTTCGACGACGAGGTGCGCGCGTGTCTGCGCAGCAGCCTCGAAGAAGCCGAACGGCATGGCGCCGGATTGCGCCTGCGGTTGCGCCTCACCAAAGCGCCGGAATTGACCGACCTCCCGTGGGAGTACCTCTACAATCGCCCCCTCAATCGCTTTTTATCCCTCGCCAAAGAGACGCCCATCGTGCGCTACCTCGAGCTGCCGGAGCGCATTCGACCTTTGCAGGTGAAGCCGCCTTTGCAGGCGCTCATCATGATTTCCAGCCCCTATAATGTCCCCGGACTCGACGTCGAGCGAGAATGGGCGTTGCTCAACCAGGTGTTGCACGATCTGGAGTTGGAGGGTTTGGTGACTTTGGAACGAATGGAAAGAGCCACCCTCGCAGCCTTGCAGCGCCAATTGCGCCAGGGAGAATATCATATTTTTCACTTCATCGGCCACGGCGGCTTTGATCAACAAGCCAAGGACGGGGTTTTGATGTTGGAAGATGACGAGGGCCGTGGCCGGCCGGTCAGTGGCCAGTATTTGGGGACGTTGCTGCACAACCACCGTCCGTTGCGCCTGGCGCTCCTCAACGCTTGCGAGGGCGGCCGCGCTTCACGCAGCGATCCGTTCGCCGGCACCGCGCAGAGCCTGATGCAGCAAGGCCTGCCGGCGGTCATTGCCATGCAATTCGAAATCACTGATGCCGCGGCGATTGCCTTCACGCGCGAGTTTTATGCCGCGGTTGCAGATGGCGAGCCGATCGACGCCGCCATGGTCGAGGCGCGTGCGGCGATCTTTGCGCAGGGCGACAACATCGAGTGGGGCACACCGGTTCTCTACATGCGCGCGCCCGATGGCCGTATCTTCGACATTGAACGGATGAGCCACGAAGAACGGCGCCAAGCCAAGCTTGCCGTTCTCAACCGCGAGGAAGAAAACCGCCGCGAAAGTGTCTCTGCTCACACCAAAGCCCCCAAGCGTATGCCCGTGCGCAAGTGGTTGGTTGCGGCCCTTATTCTGGTTGCGATCATTCTTGGCCTTCTTTGGATTCCCAAGCTCATCCAAAAATCTCCCGCCCCTTTGCCGCAAGCCTTTTTGTCCATTGTCACGAGTCCCGATCATGCGACGGTTTTTCTCAATGCAGACTCCATTGGTGTGACTCCGCTCCATAACCATCCTGTCCAAGCCGGAACGTTCTCGCTTCGCATTCAAAAGCGCGACTATGTTGCCATTGATACCACAGTGGTCATTGCGCCGGATAAGAGCGCAACCTTCTCTTTTTCTCTCAAGCCGGTGGCACAGGAAGTTTCGACAGGAATTCCAACTAAAACCCCAATAACAGAGGAAAGCCGGAAGCGCGAAGAAAAGAAACCCGTTGTTGAAGCGCCTCGTGTTGGCGAAATGCAGATATTTTCTGATCCTACTGGCGCAGCGATCTTTTTGAATGGCCAAACCCGAGGAACAACGCCACTAACAATTTCAGATTTGGCGCTGGGTGATTATGAGGTTGTGCTCAAGAAAGATGGACACGAAGATTTTTCCACGACTGTCGCCGTTGCCGCCGGCGAGGTCGAAAAAGTGAACGCTACGCTCACGCCTCTGCAGGGAACGCTGCGAGTTTTGATCAAGCCCGTTGGCTCGATCACCATTGATGGGGCGTTGCAAAAGTCTGACGCCACGGATTGGTTCGAGACCCGCCTTGCGGTAGGCACATATCGCGTGAAAATGGAGAGCGCCGGCTTGGGCTTTTTGGAAAAAACAGTAACGATCGAAGTGAACAAGCAGAAAGAGCTTTCCATCGATTTCGACAAAATGGCGGCGCTCACGGTCAGGGCCGTTGATGAGTTGGACAAAGCCCTGCTCAGCAGCATCGTCGTGGATGGAAATCCCTCCGGCCAAGAAACCCCAAAAAAATTAACGCTGCGGGTTGGTCACCACGTCATCTCCGTTCGCCGCGAAGGCTATACGCTCGTGGGCGGAGAACAAAGCCTCGATCTCGAAGCCGATCTCGATAAGCCGCTCAAATTTGTTTTGAGAAAAAACTAGTGATTATTGACCGGTCGCTTAGATCGTTGGTTCACCGCAAATCAGTGGTGTCACAGCGACCGGTCAATGCGTTGTTGAGAAAAATCCAATGATGACAACTGAACCCATCTCATAAAGTTAGAGCTTTATTTGTTCTCGGCTTTTTGTCCCGAAGGGACATGTGAAATTAGCCCACCGATTCATCGGTCGGAAGAGAAAGCCTCGATTTTTCCGATGAGTCCCGAAAGGGACGATTGAAAATTAACAATGGTAATCTCACAAAGTGCCGTTTTCATTCGTCCCGCTGGGACTCTTGAGGTGATGATGAATTCTGTTCCCCGCAATGAATTGCGGGGCTATTATCGTTTGTCCCTTCGGGACACATTATACTCTGGAAAAACTATCACGACCGCGAAGATTTGTAGCGCAAGCTTCCAGCTTGCTTTCGTTTGCAGACTGGAAGTCTGCGCTACAACATGAACTATTGACCGGTTTTACTTTTGCTTGCCGAGGTATAACATGATCACCCCAAAAATTCACCCTGCTCGCCATCGGCTCGGCTTTTTCATGGCGGCGCTCATCGCCACGCTCGTCTTCAACCCGGACGCCGTTCCCAAAGCCGCCGCGCAGGACAAATGCGTGCAGGAAATGGCTGAGGCTCGCGAAAAGTACAATAACGGCGAGTTCTCTGCCGCCATTGCCATCGTCGGAAATTGTTTGCGCCAAAGCGGCCTCACCCCGATGGAGAAGAAGCCGGCTTATGAGCTGCTCGCCTTGATTCACGTGGCGAATGACGACACCGTGCAAGCCAAGCGCGAGCTGCACGAGCTTTGGAAAGTGGCGCCAAACTACGATCCCAGTTCGGTTGAAGAGGCGCCGGCGCTTTTTATTAGACTGGCGCTCGCCACCAAACCTTTGGAGAAACCCTCGGAGCCGCCGGCAAAGAAAGGCCGCAGCAAGAAATGGCTCTGGATTGGCGGCGGCGCCACCGTCGTTGCTGCCGGCATAACCGCGGCCATCGTTTTGAGCGATGGCGCTGCTGACGAAGGATTTGTACAGCCGCCCGGCAGGCCGAGATAAAAAACTTCTAAGAAACTGTCATTGCGAGCGCTTTCCAGCGAAGCAATCTTTTGAAATCAATGGATCGCTTCGGCAAAAAGCGCCTCGCGATGACGAGGGTTTCTTTCCGAAAAAATGGTTGGAAGCCATATGTTGCTGACCGGTCGCTAAAAGGCTCTCCACTTTAAAAATGAGTAGCTTTTAAGCGACCGGTCAGTGCTCCAAAAGTTAAATTTTCAACCATACGAAGTATCGATAGAAACCACAAGAATAGCTTGAGGGAACCATGCGCACGACACCAATCCGATCGGTCTTTAGAAACAGCGCCGCCACATTCGTCTTTTCGCTTTTCATCCTATTATGGCCTGCAGCAAATACGGATGGTTTAGCCCAAAATTTCTGGCAGCAGACCAATGGACCGTATGGAGGTCGTATCCAATCTCTTGCCATCAATAACTCCAATGGATATATTTTTGCGGGTACTGCTGGGGGTGGGGTCTTCCGCTCCATGGATAACGGTAACAGTTGGACGGCAGTCAACAACGGCTTTTCAGTTCTTGTACTCTATGCTCTGGTCATCAATGCGAGCGGGCATATTTTTGCAGGAACCTATGATGGAGTCTTCCGCTCTACTAATAACGGCGACAGTTGGACGGAGGTCATTACAGGCTTGCCGAATTTTCTCGTTGTCTCTTCTCTTGCCATAAATTCGAGTGGGCATATTTTTGCGGGGGTTTCTGGTGGGGTCTTCCGCTCCACCAATAACGGCGACAGTTGGACGGCGGTCAATAACGGCTTGGCGGATTTTGATGTCAATACTCTTGCCATCAATGCAAGTGGACATATTTTTGTTGGGACTGCAGGGACTTATGTTGGTGGGGTGTTTCAGTTTGGCGGGGTGTATCGGTCAACGGATGACGGCAACAGTTGGATGCCTGTCAACAGCGGCTTGCCCAATGATACGAGAGATGTCTTCACTCTTGCCATCAATTCCAGCGGGCATATTTTTGCAGGGAATACTAGGGGTACGGCGGGGGCGTACCATGGTGGTGGAGTCTTCCGGTCTATTGATAACGGCAATAGTTGGATGGAAGTTAATAACGGCTTGTTGCGTCCTGATGTTAAAGCACTTACTATCAATAATGCGAGCGGGCATATTTTTGCAGGAACTGGTGGTGGGGTTTTCCGCTCCGCCAATAACGGCAATAGTTGGACGGCAATCAATAACGGCTTGACGGATCTTGAAGTCTATGCTCTTGCCATCAACGCGAGTGGACATATTTTTGCAGGAGCTCTTGTAGGTGGGGTCTTCCGTTCCACCAATAACGGCAACAGTTGGGTGCCAGTCAATATCGGTTTGATCAATACCGCTGTCCGGACTCTTGCCATTAATTTGAGTGGAACTATTTTTGCAGGGACTGGTAGCACCTATTCGAATAGCCGTGGTCTTGGGGTGTTGCGGTCCATGGATAACGGCGACAATTGGACGCAAGTCAACACCGGCTTGACGAACCCTGATATTAGGGCCCTTGCCATCAATTCGAGCGGGCATATTTTTGCAGGAACTGATGATGGAGTCTTCCGCTCTACTAATAACGGCGACAGTTGGACGGAGGTCATTACCGGCTTGACAGGTACGAATCTTGGCATTGCAGCTCTTGCCATCAATTCGGATGGGCATGTTTTTGCTGGGAGGAACTATGGTGATGGTGGGGTTTTTCGCTCGACGAATAATGGTGACAATTGGACGCCTGCCTATACCGGTTTGACGGGTAATACTGTCTTTGCTCTTGCCATTAATTCAAGTGGGCATATTTTTGCGGTGACTTCTAGAAACGGGGTTTTCCGCTCCACCGATAACGGTGACAGTTGGACGGCAGTCAATAACGGCTTGACGGATCTTGAAGTCTATCCTCTTGCCATCAATTCGAGTGGGCATATTTTTGCTGGGATGAGCTATGGTGGTGGTGGGGTCTTTCGCTCGACGAACAATGGCGACAGTTGGACGGCGGTTAATACAGGCTTGCCGAGTTTTCCCAGTGTCTCTGCTCTTGCCATAAATTTGAGTGGACATATTTTTGCGGGGATAGTTTATGACGGAATCTTTCGCTCGACGAATAATGGCGACAGTTGGACCGCCGTCAATACCGGTTTGACGGTTCTTGGTATCGGGTCTTTTGCTATAAATTCAAATGGTTATATTTTTGCGGGGACTTCTGCTGCTGGGGTGTTTCGAAGTGCGCAGTCAACTTTGCTGCCTTTGGTCGCAACCAACGCTGCGACCAATATCTCGCCCACGGCAGCTACTCTCAACGGCACGGTCAATCCCAGCGGTCTCAGCACGACGGTTACATTTCAATACGGCACCACCACGAGCTACGGGAATACCGTGACCGCAACACCAAATCCGGTGACCGGCACCAACCCAGTATCAGTGAGTGCGACACTCGCGGATCTTACTCCCGGCACGGAGTACCATTTTCGTGCGGTTGCCATGAGTAACGCCGGCACAACGTATGGCACGGATCAAACGTTTCGCACCCCTGCCTTGCCGCCTGCAGTAACCACCAATGCCGCGACGAATGTCACTTCATCTTCCGCCGCCCTTAACGCTAAGGTCAATGCGAATGGCCTCACCACCACGGTCAAATTCCAATACGGCAGAACCACAAGTTATGGCAGCGAAGCCAACGCAATGCCAAGTCCTGTAGCCGGCATTGATACAATTTCGGTAAACGCCGACTTAACCGGACTCTCTCCCAACACGTTGTATCATTTTCGCGCCGTATCAACAAATAGCGTTGGCACAACCAATGGCGCGAACCAAATGTTTACAACAAATTTGGCATCCAATCGCTCCCCGGTAGTAGCCGACACCATTCGCAACCAAATGCTCACAGTTGGCGGGCCATCGTTCACACGCAATTTGAATGCGGTTCCCGTGGTATTTAAGGATCCTGATGGAGATGCGTTGAGCTACACCGCGATTTCCAGCTTGCCAAATAATGCGACCGCAAGCATATCCGGCAGTACACTTACGGTTTCTCCCGTAAGTGGTGGAGTCTCAACCATTACGGTCACGGCTGATGATGGAAGGGGCGGAATGCTTTCAACAACCTTTATAGTGACGGTCAACCGGCCGCCAGTTGTGGCTAGCCCAATCGCTAACCAAAATTTGACGATTGGTGGAGCGCCCTTCACGCGCGATTTGAATACTCCGCCAGCGATATTCAGTGATCCGGATGGTAACGTACTGGCTTACTCGGCAAGCTCAAGTGCAATGAATTTTGCGACCGCGAACATTTCTGGAACCGTGCTCACGGTTGCTCCCGTTACGGTTGGTAGCGCCACAATCACGGTCACGGCCAATGACGGCAGAGGCGGTATAATATCGACGACCTTCACGGCGACAGTAAACCTGCCGTCCTATCCATCATCATTGAATTTAAATACAACCGTCGCCTATCCATCACATCCCAATGCTTCCGACTATCCGGCGACCGACTACCGAATTGTGGGCTTGCCCGGAGCCAGTAACCGTTTAGTTAACCAATACCTTTCAGGCACGCAAAATAAGGACTGGCAAGTGTATTGGGATAATGGCGCCGCCAGTAATTTTTTCGCAGCGTTCGATGGCTCTTCAACTTTTCAATTTTCCGCCGGTCGCGCGTTTTGGATCATCAACAAAGGCCCGGTGAATATCAACACCACCGTTCCGTCGGCGCCGTTAAATGCGGCGCAGGAAGTCGTCATTCCGCTGCAATCCGGTTGGAATCTCATCACCAATCCATTCACTTCTGCAATCGCGTGGTCAAAAATCCAAGCCGCCGATACCCTCAGCGAGCCGATCTACTCATTCAACGGCTCGTTTTCCGAATCCCCCACGCTTGATCCTTACGTTGGCTACTACTTTTTTAACGCGACCAACCGCCCCTCACTCAAAATTCCTTACAGCCTGCTCTTCTCGACCGTCGCAGCAACAAATGTTGATCCGGCAATCTGGCGAGTCAACATTTCACTCTCTTCCGGCGAGTTCAGTGACAAATCAACTTCGTTTGGCATTGCTCCCGAAACGAGCCCCGACCTCGACCGTCTCGATTTCCGCAAGCCGCGCGCTATTGCAGTTACGCCAACTGTCGAATTTAAACGTCCAGAATGGGACGCAAACTACAGCACTTTTGCTACGGACATTCGCCCCGAGTTTGAAGCATCCGAAAGCTGGGAATTTGACGTGCGTGCGATTTCGCGTCAACCGGCGCAACTGGCCTTCACAGGCATCAAGCGCATTCCTGAGCATTTCGAAGTCTATCTCATCGATGCCGGCCGCGCGCAATCTGCCAACCTGCGTGAGGATTCACTTTACCACTTCACCCCCGCGGCTGAGCTGATGAAATTCAAAGTGGTAGTCGGCAGAAAAGAGAACGTCCAGGAGCAACTCAGCGCGTTGGCGCTGCCAAAGACGTTCACGTTGGAGCAAAACTATCCGAATCCCCTGCGAGCGTCTGTCTTCAATCCTTCCACGACCATTTCTGTGGTTGTGCCGCTGGCCTCGGAAATCGAGCTGAAGGTCTACGACCTCCTTGGCAAAGAAGTGAAGACCCTTTACCATGGCACGCTTGCAGCAGGACGGTATTGGTTCGGTTGGGACGGGAGAAATGCAGCAGGGAGCAATGTCGTTAGCGGCGTTTATCTTTACCGTTTAAACACGAACACCGGCGTGAGTTTATTGGGGAAGATGATTTTGGTCAGATAAGCACAGCGCAGGGCGCATAGAGTGTGGAGCATGGAGACCGCCGGCCAAAATTTCTGGCAGCAGAGCAATGGACCGTATGATGGAGATATTAGGGAATGATGTGAAGAGAAGAGATGCGTTCAAAATGAGCGCGATTGAGAGTAGCCAACGGTAGGTCATGCTCAATCGCAGTGGCGGCTATAAAAATATCGGCAAGACCGATCATGGCATTTCTCTGCTTAAGATCTTGGAAGAGGCTCGCTGCGTTTTTTGCTTCGGGCTCTCTGAAATCGATAATTTCAAACAACTCCAAAAGCTGCGTGGTGTCGTCAAGCAGCGCCTGAGATTTTGCGCCGCACAATAATTCAAAGTAGGTGATAACCGAAACATAAAGAACAGAGTAGCCCGTGAGCAAGCCATGCAACACGGTTTCGTCTTTTTTCTTTTTACGAAAAAATTCGATGGCGATGGAAGTGTCGACTAAAATTCGGTCGGTAGCCACCGGTCAAACTCCTTTCTGACTTCTGCGAAGCCGGAAAGCTCGTCTTCTGTATACGTGCCGAGCCTGGCAAGAATGCTTTGCCAATCTGATTTCGCCGCCCTAAGCTTTTGATACAGAATAATGACTTCGACGATATTTCCTTTCTCGAGGTCACAATGATCGTCTAAAAGATCGAGCTGACCGTGCTCGTTTACCAATGCTTTTGTTTTTATGGCTTGCATCTTCTCGTCTCTAATTTACAAAAAAATGAAATTTCGCTTCCTACAAGGTTTTAACGTGCGGAGCAATGATGTCCATACGTTCTCAAGTTAACTATTTTCGTTACCTGATGCAAGCGTTTTTTGACCGGTACTTGTTGCCAAATGCCGGCAAGGAGGCAGTCATGAGCACAAGCAAAAATCGATTCGTTTTCGGAACGGGGGTCGCCAGATTCGCCGTTTGGCTGTCCCTTTTATTGCTGTCAACAAATACGGAGACCGCCGCCCAGAATTTCTGGCAGCAGACTAATGGACCGTATGGCGGAGATATTCGGGCTTTAGCCATCAATAATGTGAGTGGGCATATTTTTGTGGGGACAGATGGTGGCGGAATCTTTCGCTCGACGAATAATGGCGACAGTTGGACCGCCGTCAATACCGGTTTGACGGAGACTTATGTCTTTGCGCTTGCGATCAATTCGAGTGGGCATATTTTTGCGGGAACCTTTTATGGTGGCGGGGTCTTTCGCTCGACGAATAATGGCGACAGTTGGACTGCGGTCAATACAGGTTTGACGAATCTTGATGTCGAAGCTCTTGCCATCAACGCCAGTGGGCATATTTTTGCGGGGACTCGTGGCGGGGTATTCCGGTCTACGGATAATGGTGACAGTTGGATCGCGGTCTTGACGGATCATGATAACGAAGCTCTTGCCATCAACGCCAGTGGGAATATTTTTGCGGGGACCCAGCGTGGCGGAATCTTTCGCTCGACGAATAATGGCGACAATTGGACACGAGTCAACACCGATTTGACGAACACTATTGTCCTTGCTCTTGCCATCAATTCCAGTGGGCATATTTTTGCGGGGACTTTTGGTGGCGGGATCTTTCGCTCGACGAATAATGGCAACAGTTGGACCGCCATCAATACCGGTTTGACGAACACTGAGGTCCTTGCTCTTGCCATCAACGCCAGTGGGCATATTTTTGCGGGGACAAATGGTGGTGGGGTGTTTCGCTCAATGAATAATGACGACAGTTGGACCGCCGTCAATACCAGTTTGACGAACATTAAGGTCTATGCTCTTGCCATCAACGCCAGTGGGAATATTTTTGCGGGAACCAATGGTGACGGAATCTTTCGCTCGATGAATAATGGCGACAGTTGGACCGCCGTCAATACCGGTTTGACGAACACTGTTGTCGTAGCTCTTGCCATCAATTCCAGTGGGCATATTTTTGCGGGGAACTTTGATGGCGGGGTCCTTGGTGGCGGGATCTTTCGCTCGACGAATAATGGCAACAGTTGGATTGCCGTCAATACCGGTTTGACGAATCTTGATGTCGAAGCTATTGCCATCAACCCCAGTGGGCATATTTTTGCGGGGACTTCTTATGGTGGTGGGGTCTTTCGCTCGACGGATAACGGCAACAGTTGGACTGCAGTCAATACCGGTTTGACGAGCACGAGTGTCTATGCTCTTGCCATCAACGCCAGTGGGAATATTTTTGCGGGGACTTGTGGCGGGGTGTTTCGGAGTGTGGAGTCAACGACATTTCCGATTGTCACAACAAATGCCGCGACGAATGTGGGTACAATTTCTGCTACGCTCAATGGCAAGGTGAATCCGAATAATCTCAGCACGACGGTCAAATTTCAATATGGCAAAACCACGAGCTATGGTAGTGAAATGCCGGCAATGCCGAATCCTGTAATCGATACCAGCGTTGTTTCAGTAAGTGCCGCGCTCACGGGGCTTTCTCCCAACACGTTGTACCACTTTCGCGTCGTGGGAACGAATAGCTTGGGGACAACAAACGGCGTGGACCAAACGTTTACAACTTTATTGCCATCTTATCCATCGACATTGTCTATTAGTACGACTGTCAACTATCCTTCTCTTCCCAATGCGCCTGCCTACAAAGCGACCGACTATCGCATTGTCGGATTGCCCGGTGCGAGCAACCGATCCGTGCGTGATTTTCTTGCCGGAGAACAAAATAAGGACTGGCAGGTGTATCGGGACAATGGTGCCGCCAACAATTTTTTCGTCGCGTTCGATGGCTCTTCAACGTTTCAATTTTCAGTTGGTCGCGCGTTTTGGATCATCAACAAAGGCCCGGTGAATATCAACACCACGGTTCCCTCCGCCCCGTTAAATGCGGCGCAGGAAGTGGTCATCCCGCTGCAATCCGGCTGGAATCTCATCACCACTCCATTCACTGCTGCAATCGCGTGGTCAAAAATCCAAGCCGCCGACACCCTCAGCGAGCCGATCTACTCATTCAACGGATCGTTTTCCGAATCCCCCACGCTTGATCCTTACGTTGGCTACTACTTTTTTAACACGACCAACCGCTTCTCGCTCAAAATTCCTTACAGCCTGCTCTTCTCGACAGTCGCAGCAACAAATGTTGATCCGGCAATCTGGCGAGTCAACATTTCGCTCTCTTCCAGCGAGTTCAGCGACAAATCAGCTTCGTTTGGCATCGCTCCCGAAACGAACCGCGATCTCGACCGTCTCGATTTTCGCAAGCCGCGGGCCATTGCCGTCACGCCAACCGTTGAATTTAAACGGCCCGCGTGGGACGCGAGCTACAGCACCTTTGCTACGGACATTCGGCCAGAATTTGAAGCATCCGAAAGCTGGGAGTTTGACGTGCGCGCCACTTCACGTCAATCGGCGCAACTGGCCTTCACGGGCATCAAGCGCATTCCGGCGCATTTCGAAATCTATCTCATCGACGCAAGCCGCGCGCAATCAGTCAACCTGCGCGAGGATTCGCTTTATCACTTCACCCCAGCGGTTGAGCTGATAAAATTCAAAGTCGTGGTCGGGAGAAAAGAAAACGTCCAGGAGCAACTCAGCTCGTTGACTCTGCCCAAAGAATTTGCTTTGGGGCCGAATTATCCGAATCCCTTCTTGAGCGAAGCGAAATCCCGCTCTGCGGGAAATCCATCCACGACCATTTCTGTGGTTGTGCCGCTGGCCTCGGAAATCGAGCTGAAAGTCTACGACATCCTTGGAAAAGAAGTCAAGACCCTTTACCATGGCGCACTTGCAGCGGGACGGTATTGGTTCAGTTGGGACGGGAGAAATGCAGCGGGGAGCAACGTCGTTACCGGCGTTTATCTTTACCGTTTAAACACGAATACGGGAGTGAGTTTGTTGGGGAAGATGATTTTGATCAGGTAAAGTCACGATGCGTGCCAGTCATGAAGGCTCTTCCACTTCTTCCGGTGGATGTTCACCCATTGCATAGAGCACGCGGCGGAGATTAACAACACCTTTTCTGTTCATTTGCAGGGTGTCAACCGTGGCGCGACCTGTTGGTGTAAGGCCAAAGATTTTCGTGGAGCCGGCGTTCCACCTAAAGTGTTCATGCCATCGTTGTTGCCGAGGATGAAAAAGCGGCGCGACGTCTCCACTTACGGGATCAATGGCTTCTATTTTAGTGTGCTTGTGAGCATTGCAGCCCTCGCAGGCAAGCGCCAAATTTTCCAAAACGGTTTCGCCTTCGGCGTGAAGAGGAATAATGTGTTCTACCGCAAACGATTGCATCGCGAAGCTCGCTTGACTGCGGCAATGCTCGCAGCAGCCTCGCGCTCGGGCGATCACTGCGCGTTTCAGTTGGGCAGGAACACGTGGTCTAGGCATATCTGGGTGTCCGTATGCCAAGCTCACGCATCAATGTGGTCATTGAAACGCCGCGTAAGCGCGCCAATTGCGCCAAAGCCTGTGCGCGCCTGGCCTCGGCTGCTTCCAACCGGTCAATCAAATGCAAGAGTTCCTCGTGCTCTTCTTGAGTCAGCGTATTGGCGCGCCGCTTGGGCACCAATTGGTTTAAGCGGGTGCGGACTTTCAAGGGCAGCCCCAGGTTGATCCTGGTTAACAACGCCGACTCTTTCACGGAAAGATGAGGCGCTTTGCGTTGCGCTTGCAAAACCAGAATGCGAGAGAGAAACTGTTGCAATTCCGACAGGCTCAATCGCTCAACCGCTTCGAGGAGTTTATGCGTAGAAAGCTGTACCTCAACTTGTATTGCCGGCATTTTCGGTTCTCCTGTTTGATTATAACATACGGCGTTTTTCCCGAAAAGTCAAGCCGGCTTTCATTGGAAATTTTATGGCTTGAATATTCAACAATTTTATAAACCATCATCCGGCAAGTTAACAATTTTCGTTACCCGATGCAAGTGTTTTTTGACCGGTATTTGTTGCCAAATACCGGCAAGGAGGTGGTCATGAGCGCAAGCAAAAATCGATTCGTTTTCGGGACGGGAATCGCAAGATTCGCCTTTTGGCTGTCCCTTTTATTGCTGTCAACCAATACGGAGACCGCCGCCCAGAATTTCTGGCAACAGACCAACGGACCGTATGGAGGAGATATCCTATCTCTTGCCATCAATGATTCCAATGGATATATTTTTGCGGCGGCTTATGGCGGTGGAGTCTTTCGGTTCACGGATAATGGCGGCAGTTGGACCGCGGTCAATACCGGTTTGACGGATCTATATGTCGAGGCTCTTGCCATCAATTCGAGTGGGCATATTTTTGCAGGAACTGCGCGTGGTGGTGGGATCTTCCGCTCGATAGATAACGGCGGCAGTTGGATGCCAGTCAATACCGGTTTGACGAATCTCGATGTCAAAGCCCTTGCCATCAATCCCACAACGCGGGATATTTTTGCGGGAACTTTTAATGGCGGGGTCTTCCGCTCCACGAATAACGGTGACAGTTGAAATAACGTCTATCCAGGTGGAGTTTTTTATACCCTTGCCATCAATTCGAGTGGGCATATTTTTGCAGGAGGTTACACGATCTACCGCTCCACGGATAACGGCGACAGTTGGACGCCTATCAATAATACCGGTTTGGCGAATACAGAGGTCGCGGCTCTTGCGATCAATGCGAGTGGACATATTTTTGCGGGAACTTCCGGTACGTATACGGGTGGCGTGGGTTATGGCGTGTTCCAGTCCATGGATAACGGCGGCAGTTGGACGCTAACCGGCGTGACAAATTATGATGTTGGAACTCTTGCCATCAATGTGAATGGGCATATTTTTGCCGGGGCTAACCAAGGCGGGGTTTTCCGATCAACGAATAACGGCGGCAGTTGGACGCAAGTCAACACTGGTATTACGGGTAATCTTCAAGTCTTCGCTCTTGCCATCAATGCGAGTGGGCATATTTTTGCGGGAACATCTGGGGTCTTCCGTTCCACGGATAACGGCAACAGTTGGACGCTAACCGGTTTGACGAATGCTTTCATCTATGCTCTTGCCATCAATTCCAGTGGGCATATTTTTGCGGGGATTGCGGGGATTAGTGATGGCGGGGTTTTCCGCTCAACGGACAATGGCGACGGTTGGACGGCGGTTAATACCGGCTTGACGAATACGGGTGTCCGGTCTCTTGCCATCAATGTGAATGGGCATATTTTTGCAGGGACTGATGGTGACGGGGTCTTCCGCTCTACGGATAATGGTGACAGTTGGACCGTGGTCAATATCGGTCTGACGAATCTTGCTGTCCAAGATCTTGCCATCAATTCGAATGGGCATATTTTTGCAGGGACTGATGGTGGCGGGGTCTTCCGCTCCATGAATAATGGCGACAGTTGGACCGCGGTCAATACCGGTTTGACGAATCTTTATGTCGGGTCTTTTGCCATCAATTCAAGTGGCTATATTTTTGCAGGGACTGGTGGTAGCGGCGTCTTTCGGAGTGTGCAGTCAACTTTGTTGGTCACAACGAATGCTGCGACCAATGTCACCCCCACGGCTGCCACGCTCAACGGAACGGTTAATCCCAGCGGTCTCAGCACGGCGGTTACATTTCAATATGGCACCACCACGAGCTACGGCAATACCGTGATTGCAACACCAAGTCCGGTGACCGGCGCGAGCCCGGTATCAGTGAGTGCAGCACTTGCGGGCCTTATTCCCGGCACGGAATACCACTTTCGTGTAGTTGTCACGAATAGTGCGGGCACAACTTTTAGCGCGGATCAAACGTTTACCACCGCTGCTTTGCCGCCTGCCGTAACCACAAATACCGCGACGAATATCACTTCATCTTCCGCCACCCTTAACGCTAAGGTCAATTCGAATGGTCTCAGCACCACGGTCAAATTCCAATACGGCAGAACCACAAGTTATGGCAGCGAAGTAACCGCAACGCCAAGTCCCGTCACCGGCATCGATACGGTTGCGGTCAGCGCCACCCTGACCGGACTCTCTCCCAACACGTTGTACCATTTTCGCGCCGTTTCAACAAATAGCGTTGGCACAACCAATGGCGATGATCAAACCTTTACTGCCTTGCTGTCTTATCCGTCATCATTCAACTTGAGTACCACAGTCAGCTTTCCCTCTCTTCCCAATGCTTCCAGCTACAAAGCGACGGATTATCGAATTGTCGGACTGCCTGGAAAGAGTGATCTTCCGGTGAACCAATTTCTTTCAGGCACGCAAAATAAGGACTGGCAAGTGTATTGGGACAACGGCGCCGCCAACAATTTTTTCGCAGCGTTCAATGGTTCTTCAACTTTTCAGTTTTCCGCCGGTCGCGCGTTTTGGATCATCAACAAAGGCCCGGTGAATATCAACATCACGGTTCCGTCCGCCCCGTTAAATGCGGCGCAGGAAGTCGCCATTCCGCTGCAATCCGGCTGGAATCTCATCACCAATCCATTCACCTCTGCAATCGGGTGGTCAAAAATCCAAGCCGCCGACACCCTCAGCGAGCCGATCTACTCATTCAACGGATCGTTTTCCGAATCCTCCACGTTTGATCCTTATGTTGGCTACTACTTTTTTAACGCGACAAACCGTTCTTCTCTCAAAATTCCTTACAGCCTTCTCTTCTCGACAGTCGCAGCAACAAAAGTTGATCCGGCAATCTGGCGAGTCAACATTTCGCTCTCTTCCGGCGAATTTAGCGACAAATCAACCTCGTTTGGTATTGCCAGTAGCGCCAATTCCGGCCTCGACCGTCTCGACTTTTGCAAGCCGCGAACCATTGCCGCAACACCAACCGTCGAATTCAAACGCCCGGAATGGGACGCGAGCTACAGCACCTTTGCCACGGACATTCGCCCAGAGTTTGAAGAATCCGAAAGCTGGGAATTTGATGTGCGCACCACGCAGCGCGAAGCTTCGCAACTGGCTTTCTCCGGTATTACATGAGTATCGGCTAAATACTATTTTTGAGAAATTTAAATGAAACCTTTTTCTTGCTTTTGGCTCGTGGCCGTCGTATATTGGCTCAACGACTAGGCTTATGAGAGGACGGTCAAATGGCTA
>Ga0247727_10001977_pt1 | contig 47478 bp, 52 predicted proteins | sample WisWelCaveWW1625_FD_202498 | JGI IMG/M metagenome (GOLD analysis project Ga0247727, IMG submission 202498) | Biofilm microbial communities from Wishing Well Cave, Virginia, United States - WW16-25 | ecosystem: Environmental > Aquatic > Deep subsurface > Groundwater > Cave microbial mat | place...
CTGGGTAAACATCGCCGTGTTGTTTTGGATTAATGACCGCCAAGGCGGGAGGCAGGTTGTCGCCATCAGGGTGGTGATGGTCTGAGATAACGAGATCCAGCCCGATGGTCCGCGCGTGAAGCGCTTCATCCGGCGAACGGATTCCGCAATCCACCGTGATGACCAACTTCACGCCATCCGCTTTCAACGAATCCAATGCATCTTTATTTAATCCATACCCTTCGTCGAATCGATTCGGGATATAGCCGCGAACATTAGCGCCAAGTTTTTGCAACGCCTCCACGAGCAACGCGGTCGCGGTGACGCCATCCACGTCGTAATCGCCATAGATCGCGATGGGCTCGTTGTGATCGAGCGCGAATCGAATCCGATCCATGGTAGTTTGCATTCCAATCAGTTGAAACGGATCGTTATTGAAGTTGGGCTGCGCCTTCAAAAACGCGCGCGCTTCCGCATCCGTGCCCATGCCGCGGTTGAATAAAATTTGTTTGAGGATCGGGGGAAACGCCGAAAGCGATTCGGCGGCTTGCGTTGTGATCGGCGGTGCGATGACCCAGCGTTTGTTATGCATTATTTCCTATTGATGCGATAGAGTGTATTGTTGATCTTTGTCACTTGGTACAAGTCAGTCAGCCTGGGCATGTCAATTGCAAAATAAATCGGGCGGGTGTCAATATTGGCTTCGATATATGCAATCGTTGTGTCAGAAAGTTTTTGCTCGTCGCCGATCCATGCTTCGTGAAACGAGATGCCCGTTTTTTCATCTTCGATGTGCGCGGTGTATATGTAGCTATACAGTTTATCCCAATCTGCGAACACGATGGCGTTGGTTTCCACGCGGTTGATAATTCTTCTTGCATCGCGAATGGCTTTATCCGGCGCGAAGATGGGATAGATGTGATTGTCTCTGATAAAAGTTGTGTACCCATTCTTGATCGCGAGACTAACATCCTGTCGGGAATTCCAAATTGGCAGTGCAATCAATAACATCGGGATGACAAACCGCATCGTTTCGACGGAGCTCAACGCGAGCGTTCCACCCCTCGACTCGCTCAGGGCGATGCCCGCGGCTTGATTCTGCTTAATAAATTTTTCCAACACGAAAAGCAGATTGCACGCGCCCACCCCAAACCAAACGGATGTGATGACTGTGATAGGTACATAAAACTCGCGATAGACTGAGAATGAAACGGTTACGGCGAATCCCCAAATCAACAAGAAAGCAATCAGCGGATAGATTCCTTCGCGCCACATACCCCCAAAGAATAACGAGATCATGCCGATGACGATAAGTGCAAATATCCACGTTGGAAAATACGAAACATATTCGATGAGACGCCGATTGGTTTCCTCCGGCTCGGCGGAGAAATAATACCTCCAAAATTGACCGGCAGGGAAGATGAATTGAAACCGTTCGATGGGAGAATCGTAATCGGCTTCTGTTAATCCTACAGCGCTCAAATTTGGGCGAAAAACTGCATTGTGGACACTCGAGGGCGGGTCGTTGTAATCAAGAAAAAAAAAGGAGCTGAGGAAGAGGGTCACACCGAGGAGCCCGCCCGCCGCCGCGCTGACCCACTCTGAGCGTTTGCGCGCGGTGAATGCCATCACCGCAATCACAGATACGGCTGTCATCACGACGGTGCTGTGGATTCCAAGGCTGAGCCCACCTGCAAGACCTGCGAGGAAAAGATATATCGGATGATCCGTGTATCGCCAGAGTAAAAAAAACAGCCAAACAGTTGCCAGCATCCCTGCCGCGGGCGCGTAGGATTCAGCGACAAGCGCGCGCCACCAAAAACCCTCAGTGAGCATTAGCACCAGCGATGCGGAGATCGCGGCGACGCGCCAGCCAACCAATAGTTGAACAATGAGAAACATCTCCGCAACTGCCAGCGCGCCGAAGAACGCAGACATGAGATTCACGCGATAGGCAATATTTCCAATTGGAATGAGCGTGAACAATTTTCCAAAAATGACTTGGGTCGCGTAACCTGTGGGGTGCGTCATGCCGAGGGTGTAGGATAATGTTTGGAACTCGGCTGAGTCGCCCCAGAGCAGGGAAGGGGCGAGGGTGCGGATGTACAATGCCAGGGCGCAGAGTCCGATCAGGATGGCGAGCAGGAAGTCGGTCCGTGAAAGCTTGCGCTGAGTGGAATCGAAGCGAGTCGATGCGTTTTCTTCTTGATGAGTCATAAAGTTGCAGTCCCAGTATACCGCTTGTCTCGTTACTTGCTAACCACCTGGTGGAAAATACGGCTTTGGATTCTGTATTTGTTTTAATATTTATGCGGCACTGTGTAAACGGGGAATGGAATTGCGGGCAAGTGTATAATCAGGAAGATCGGAGGCGCCATGTATATTCTACGACCAGATGAAAAAACAACCCCCGTGATGCTGTACACGCATGATACCCTGGTGCGCGGGGATGCAGTGACCACGCGAAATGTTTTGCGTGTGAACATCTGGTTGCGAACGGACGGCGCGCCGAAATACATCCATATTTTGAAACCGCAGGTGATCGTGTTTGGGGGAAGTCCTGTGAAAGCGTTGTCGTATTCTGAAATATATTTCCCCACTTCGCGATTAATTGCCTTTCATACCATACCACCGACCGACGAACCCCTGGATTATGAAACAACCGAAGCAAACCGTATGATGCAGGATGTGGAAGTACTGGTTGGCACATTTGTGATGAAGGGGCAGATCCGCATCTCGACACAAACGGAAGTGCGCGCGAGTTTGGAAGTGGCGCGCGTCGCCTGGATGTCGCTGTATGAAGTTTCGATCGCCAACCCACACCTACCGCAAATGCCCGCGCTGCTGGTGCCGATGGCGCTGGTGAATCCGTCGCATGTTGCGTTTGCAATGGCGTAGCTCACGTCACAGAAGTATGACTTTAATCGCTGAGAGTGGTGTGGAGGTGTATAGTTCAATAGCGAGGCGAAAGACGTCAGTCGCAGAGATTCTTGAAAAAGTGAAATTTGTGATTAATCCCAGCGGAAAAAAATCTGGGGTGATGGTGGATTTGGATATTTGGGAGCAAATTGTCGGAATGCTTGAAGACCTTGAAGATGCAGAAGAGGTGAAGCGGGCGCGTGCGGTTCGCGAAGAGTCCGTTCCATGGAATACGGCGAAGAAGGAATTGAATTTAGGGGAATAACATGTACCAAATCGAATTGCGCCGTCAGGCTGTCAAAGACTTCAAAGCTATTTCCAGCGACTATGCCCGCCTGATTTCCAAACACATTGACCTGCTCGAGCAAAACCCGCGTCCAACCGATTCATAGAAATTAAAAGGTGACGCGGGTTATTCGTTGCGGATTAGCACTTACCGCGTGTTGTATGATATTGATGATAAAGCGCAAATGGTCACGATTTCTCGAATCAGGCATCGCCGTGAAGCTGATCGGTAAAGAAATGGGAATTCAATCCAAATCAAAGAAGCATTTTCCAGACGATATTCTCGCAACCATCCACAAGGACAGGATTCTCGGCATCCGCGCAGGGTCCAAATCCACCCACCGCATCATCGGCATTTGGGTGGTTGTCGTGGACGGACGCGTCTTCGTCCGCACGTACCTGCTGAAGCCGGGCGGATGGTGGCAGACGCTGGTCAAAGACCCGCATGGCGAGATCTTCGTCGGCGGTCGCAAACGCGGGATCAAAGTCCGCGCGGTGCAGGCGAGAAGTGAGAAGATGAAAGAGGCGGTCAGCGCGGCGTATAAGGAGAAGTACAACACGCCGGGGTCGGTTGGCTACGTGGCGGAAATGTCGCGCAGTCCTTCAAAGGATGCGACGATGCAGTTGGTGGTGATCTAAAAGTGAACCGCAGGTGATGAGCCTGCGGTTTTGTTCTGAGTTAACTTTGTCGAACAGAATAACTTTGGAGTTCTTCTGGCGATAATTCATCTGGTTTTACCAGTCGGTAATGCTTTTCTGATGCGACTTTTATTCCATCCTTTGACTGCTCAAATTCAAAAAGCGCAAGAAGGCTCTTGTCAATGAATTGAGCGGCAAGGGGACGACAAATCAAGTGTGGAAATTTGAGCGCGCACATTGCAAAATCTTGTTCAATTTGCACAACGCCGATCTTGTCTTTACCGCCTTTTGCTTGAACGGGCAAAACATAATGTGCGCCGCGTTTATCAAGCCCTATATAGATTTCATCGGTTTCAACTTGTGAACCGTCACGCAGGGTTGTTCGCAAATGATTTTGCAGTGAGTAGCAGGTTAAACCAGCGAAGATATCAATCAATCGGTTGTAGCGAAGTCTTGCCAAAAGGGATTGTTCATCGTTCATCGAGTATTTGGCAATAACGCCAGGCGTTGCATCGGGAATTTTAGTTTCCGCCAAAATATTTGAGGGTGCAATATTTGATTGTTTGACAACTACAAGTTTATACTTTCCTTTGCCTGCAGGTCGGATGATCCATTCATGGCCTTTTGGCGCGTTGGAAGTAATGGATTTTGGTAAAAGCGTTCTGTACCGAAATGAATAAAGCACATCGCCCAGATTCTTCGGCAATGCTATCTTAAGTTCTTTAGCAACTTGACTGAATTCTGTTCGCTCGAATTCAATTTCTCCCTTACCCTTCTTGAAATGTTTGTTGAAAATCGCCTCAAGGATTTTAACGTAGCGATTTGATTGTTTGTTTTCCATGATTACCCTCTCCATTTCAAGATGACAACTTCCTCACGGAGTTGTTCTTTTGTGGCGGTCGCCAATCGGGTGCGGAAAAGATCAATTCGGGTGAGTTCGTAGCCTAGTTTTTGAGCAATGCTTCCTAAAATCTGACCTGTTCTTATCATCACGCGCAAATACGACGCCTGATCCCCGACCACATAAGCAAGTTGCGCTCCGAGTCGGAGAACCTTGCGGAGGTCATATAAATGCTTTGCCATGCCGCCGAAATACAGTTTTGTGGCTCTTGGATACATCCTCTCAAACCCGGAGTCTTTTCCAAGCTCGACTCGCCGTCTTTCGATTTCATCAGCGATGCGCTGTATTTCTGGAAAGTCAGAAATCCACTGATCATCATCATCTTCTTTGTAAATGCCGCGTGTATTGGAACGAACAAGCCGCTTCTTGAGTTCTCTCAGTTCCTCTTTGTTCTGGATGAATCCTAGTAAAACCGATTCGAGTCGTGTGGTTCGTGTGTAATCTTTTTCGTTGGGGTAGGGAGGTGATGTAATGATAGCATCCACAGAATTTGGCTCTAGGACATGCAGGTCCCGCGCATCCGCCAAATGGACTTTTGTTTCGGGAAACGATTTTCCTGCTACTCGACGCAAATCATTAGATATTTTTTCAATTTCCAAAAGCCAGTTGGAAATAACATTTGCATCAGCCTTTGGTTTCTTTACGCCGACTTCTGGGCCAAAATGCAGGTTGCTGATTTTGAAAACCAGGGCATTTCCCAAAGCCAACAATGCATGACGATAAAACGACTCGTCTTCATATTGCTTTAGACATTCAAACAAAACCAAAGTTTTATGCAATGGAAGGGAGCTGATAGAATTGGTCAGAATTAGTTTATTGGTTTCCGGCGAGAGTGTTTTGAGTTCCAAGTCTTTTAGGTTGCCAAACGAGAGGTTGTCATCAATTCCCTGTGACTTGAATATAGTTAATGCCTTCTCCGCGCTGTGCCTCGCTCGCGTAGATAATTCATCTGCGTCTAAATTCCAATCAGTTTTGACAGATGATGCAAAATGCGGAAAAGGATTTCCTTCTAAACCAATTGCATTCATTCCTGCTAATTTGGCTTCGACAATGGTAGTACCTGTCCCACAAAATGGATCAAGGACTACACTCTTTTGATTCAAACCAAATTTTTGGATATAGTCCCTTACTAAATGGGGTGGAAACGAAAGCACAAATCGATACCAATCGTGAAATGCTCGGTCTTGCGGGTCTAACTTGTTGGCGCGACTATTGAAAAGTTCAGGCTTCTTTTTTTCCTGGATTTCTTCTGTATCAGCAAGTCCCATTTTCAATTGGGTTGGAGTTGTCATATCTGATATTTTATCACTCATCGTTATTGGGTCTCCCGTTATAATCAGCCCGATGTTCCAATTCACCATCACCTCCAAAAACAACCGCGCCCGCGCAGGGATATTCACCACGCCTCACGGCGACCTCGTCACGCCGGTCTTTGCACCCGTTGGCACGCAGGCGACGGTCAAGACTCTCACGCCTGAACATCTCAAAGATATCAACGCCTCGCTCGTGTTGAGCAACACCTATCATCTCTATCTGCGCCCCGGCGACGAACTCGTGCGCGACCTGGGCGGTTTGCACAAGTTCATGCAGTGGGAGCGCCCAATGCTCACCGATTCGGGCGGATTTCAGGTCTTCTCGCTGGCGCAGACTCGCAAGATTGACGACGATGGCGTGACCTTCAAGAGTCACATTGACGGCTCGACGCATCGCTTCACGCCTGAAAGGGCGATTGCGATTCAAGAGAACCTCGGCGCGGACATCATCATGGCGTTCGACGAATGTTCCGATCCCAACGACAACGCCTACAGCGCCATCGCCATGGAACGGACTCATCGCTGGGCGGAGCGGTCCCTCAAAGCGCAGACGCGACATGACCAGGCATTATTCGGGATTGTGCAAGGCGGCGTTCAAGCGGACCTTCGGACTGCTTCTGCAAAATTTATCGCTTCTCTCGATACGCCCGGCATCGCCATCGGCGGACTCTCCGTGGGCGAGACCAAACAGGAGATGCACGACACACTCGACGTGATGGTTCCATATCTGCCTGAACACAAACCGCGCTACCTGATGGGCGTCGGCACACCTGAAGATTTGATAGACGGCGTCGCGCGCGGCATTGATATCTTCGATTGTGTTTTGCCGACACGTTTAGCTCGGCACCATTCCGCCTTTGCGCCCGAAGGACGCCTTAACCTAATGAACGCAACCTTCGCTCGCGATGAGCGTCCGATTGATCTGACGTGCGATTGCTACACCTGCAAGACGTTTACACGAGCGTATATTCGTCATCTCATTGTGGCGAAGGAACTGCTTGCGGGAACGCTTCTCTCAATCCATAACTTACGAGCGCTGATAAGTCTCATGGAACGAATCAGAGTCTACATTGCAGATGGCTCTTTCGAATCGCGCGTGCCTGAGTTGCTAAATCAATGGCACGGGAATGCGGAGAGAAAACTAAAATCAACCACGGAGTCACTGAGAGAATAAAATTCTCTGTATCTCGGTGTCTCCGTAAAACCTTTGGAGGATTATGAACCTGTTTCATGCTTTTCTGTTGGGAATCATTCAAGGATTAACAGAATTCATCCCTGTCTCATCCACCGCGCATTTGCTGATTGGGCAAAGGCTTCTTGGCATCCCTGCCGATGAGGCGATGTTCTCGTTCCTCGTCATTGTCCAACTCGGCACGCTCGTTTCCCTTTTTGCCTTTTACCGGAAAGATTTGTTTGCGATTGTGCGCGCGACCTTAGACTTCCGAGGTCTTAGAGCCCTCGGAAGTCTCGCGCCCGAAGCAAAACTTGGCTGGTATATTGTCATTGCCACCATCCCTGCCCTACTCGCTGGTTATCTTTTGAAAGATGCTGTCGAAGCGCTGTTTAAACAACCCGTGCTCCAGGCATCCATTCGATTATTCTCCGCCGCGATATTGCTCACAGCGGCTGAAACCCTTACAAAAAAGAATCGCAAACTTGACTCCATGACATGGCTTGATGCGTTGTTCGTTGGTTTCATGCAAGTCATCGCGGTCTTCCCCGGCGCGTCGCGTTCGGGTACAACAATCTCTGGCGGCATGTTCCGCGGCTTTGACCGTCCCTCCGCGGCGCGGTTCGCGTTCCTCATGTCTGTGCCGGTGATGCTTGCCGCGGGCGGCTATGAAATGCTGGATGTGATTCAAATGCCAAGTCTTGGAGAGTTCCTGCCTCTGCTCACGGTGGGATTCGGCGCTTCCGCGGTAGTGGGCTGGTTTGCCATCAAGTGGCTGATTGATTATCTGAGCAAGCGCTCGCTTTATGTCTTTGCCGCGTATTGCGCCGTGGTGGGAATTGCCTGCCTATTTACCTATTTGATTTCATAATGCGCTCATTTCACCACCGCAAGCTTCCAAATTATTCGGCACTGCTATCAGGGCATCTTCCAACCGATGAAATCAGTTTCCGCTCGGAGGATTTGCAAATCTGGTACAACAACGCTGACAAAACCTGGATTGATATTCCTGAAGTTCCTCACTTCCATGAAAATAGCGATGAACTTTTCCTCGTGTTGAAAGGTGCTCTGTATGTTGAGGTAGACGGACAAGTTCATCGAATTGGTGAACGTGAATTCTGTTGTTTCCCGTCTGGTCAGTGGCATTCCATTGTCCGTGTGGAGGTCCCTGCCGAAACGTTGATGATCCGTTCACCCTCTGTTGATGACAAAGTGTATAAGGAATAATATGACCGACTCTGGCTCAATTAAATCGCTGTTGAAACTCCTCGTCGAAACCGAATCCCCCTCGTACCATAAAGCCGCCGTGGATCGCGTCGGCGTCATCGTCGCTGAACAAGCGCGTAAACTCGGCGCGCAAGTCGAAATCATTCCAAATACAGAAACGGGTGATCATGTGCTTGCCAGATTTTCCGCGCTGAGCGGAGCCGGAGGCGAAGTCGAAGCGCATAACAAACCCATCCTCATCCTCTGTCACATGGACACCGTCTTCCCTCTCAGTACAATTCAAAAAACTCCCTTCCGCGAAGACGGCGAAAAGATCTTCGGTCCCGGCACATTGGATATGAAAGCGGGCATTGTCATTGCCCTCGCCGCAATCGAAGAAGCGCAAAAAGCAGGATTGAATCGCCCCATCATATTGCTCTGCACATCGGATGAAGAGATTGGCAGTCACACATCACGAGAACTAATCGAATCTCTTGCAAAAGAATCCGCGCTGGTGTTGGTCATGGAAGGCGCGCTTCTCGATGGTTCACTCAAAACCTGGCGCAAAGGGACGGGTGAATACCGGGTCAAAGTGAAAGGACGCGCTGCGCACGCCGGCGGCGACCATCAGGCAGGACGCAATGCCATCGAAGAGATGGCGCATCAGGTGATTGCGATTCAAAAGTTAACCGATTATTCAAAACAAACGACTCTTAATGTCGGCGTGATTCAAGGCGGCACGGTTTCGAATGTTGTCCCCGAAGATTGTAAGATTCAGGTGGATGTGCGTGTGATGCAATCTGGTGAATGGGAGCGACTCGATTCGGAAATGAGCAAACTCAAACCCGTTTTGGATGACACGAGCATCGAAATCACAGGCGGGTTGAATCGTCCGCCGATGCCGTTCGACGACAGGATGAAAGCAACGTTCGAGAAGGCAAAAACGATTGCCGCGAAACTCGGTATCGAACTCAAGGCGGGCGGCACAGGCGGCGCGTCGGACGGGAATTTTGTCGCGCCGCTCGGTATCCCGCTGTTAGATGGCATGGGCGCGGTGGGCGAGGGCTATCACTCGGAGCGCGAATTTATTTTCACGAACAGTATTGGGCAAAAAGCAAAATTGATCGCGGCATTGATCCGCGAGTGGTGAGACGTTGGGTATAAAGCGGTGTTGATTTGCCTTTTGAAAAAATTTTTAGCCGCGAATTTCACAAATTTTTACCATCACGGGTCGAACCTTTGTGCTCTTTGTGTCCTTTGTGTGAATTAAGAATCACTCTCTGAAACAGAATCAGTTTCAGGCGTGGGAATGATCCGAGTTTTGTCGCAGGAGGAGAAATTGCTCGAACACTCCCCAGGCGACGATCAAATACGCGACCACGTACAACGTATCCGCCAGCAGCGCGATGGAAACGCCGCTCATCACATAGTCGTACGCGCCTGTTGAAGTCAGCCGAAGATAGAGAATGTCCGTGACGACGAACGATGAAATCGTCAGCCAGGGGATCGCCAGCGCGCGGCCCCGGAACGCGACGACGAGATACAGCGCCGCAAGCCCAACGGCGGTATCGGTGAATAGGTAAAAATAGCGGAAGAAATCCTCCAACGGCGACCGGCTTTTCGTTACGAGTAAAATCGATTCGATTATCACCAGGATCACGAACCAGATGCCAATTGCCGCCCAGCGGATCGCGTAGGTCTGATTAAAGAAGACGAGCCGATATTGCCGCACGAGCGATATGGTCAGCGCGAGATACCCGATGAACCACAACACGTCTGCCGCGCTGAAGATTGGCACTTCGCCGACAGTTGTGTACAAATAACCCCAATATGCCTCGGCAATCGCCCACAGCCACATACAAACCGCGAACGCGCACCAGACGATGAACGTCGGTTCATTGCGCTGATAATATGACGTGACGCGCGTGAGAATCAGCGCGGCGGTCAACGCGGAAAGCGTGGTCGCGCCGTTAACGATCATCATGTTCGCGGTCTCTGTGAACGGCGCGATGGCATACGTCCATGCAAACACCAGTGTGATGAACGCAAAGACGACGAATGCAATACCCTTCTCCCGAGCGTTGGTTGATTTTTTCATGGCTTCGCTCTCCCGGTCAGGTGATAGACTTCCATGATGCTTTTGTAACTATCCCTCGTTGACTCCGTTGCCTGTTTCAGGATGTTCTGAGCCAACGCGTTCCCGACCACAGGCTCGATCTGATCGAGGATGGATAAAAGAATTTCGCGGTATGCATCCCCTGCCGCCGCCGGATCTGTAAACAAGGTCGAGTCTGTTACTTCGAGATTTTGTGTTGTGACGATCCAGTCGTTTTTTTCGGCAAGCGAATCAACGCTTCGCAGCACGGATCGCACCATGACCATGCCCGTCAGCAGGCTGTACTGTTTCAGGATGTGCGCGCAATACCACTCGAACAATATGTTGAGATGCGCTTCAAGCCATGCCGGGTTTTTTATATCCCCCTGATACATGGTGACATTGCAATCCGCTTCCTCCCAAGCCGACAATTGATTCAGATCAACCGTTTCCTCCCCGCCCCCAACCTGATGCAGCATCACCGCGCGGCGAAGAGGGATGCTCCTGCCTGCGATCAACGCGAGACCCTCGGCAGTTTCCCAGCGGATGTGGAAAAGCGTGGGCGCCACGTTTCGCGCCGCGAGATCGAACATGGTCTTCAGTTGGGCTGTACCTGCCGGCTGCGGCTTGGGCGCCTTAATTTCCTCCAAAACGATTTTCTTGAACGCCAAAACCCGCGCGGGCATCGGCTGGATATTCAATACTCCTTCGCCGAATTGGTCAAGGAGGAGTTCCCAATCGGGTTTCGGCGCGCGGTGGTTGCGAATGTAGATCTGTCGGACCTTGCCGCGGTGGGCAAACAATGTCGCTGTCCTGCCGTTTTGGAACGCGATCTGAATCTGACCTGTCAGCTCATCCGTTAACGCTTCGCGTATCTGGGATCGCAAATCGCCGGCAGAAAGCGGAGCGTCGGAAGGAATGGAATCGTTGGGCGCGTGCATCATGTCCATTGTATGGTTTTCAGTTTGAACAATCAAAACAATTTCGTGACTCTTCAAAATTGCAACGTATAATTGATAAGCAAATGAAAACCAAATTTCTGTATCTTTTTATACTGATCCTGAACTCTGCCTGTGGGACGACTCCGCCTCAGACGACGTCTCAACTTGTTACCGTCTATTCGACATCCGCCGCGCAACCCTGGTTGGATTCGCTCTATGCCTGCGCCCAATCGTTCGCCATCCTCTCGCGTGTGGGCGACTCGGACTCCGCCCAAATCGTTTTGCGAATCGGCGAGCCTGCATTTCTCTCGTCATTTGCATATCAAATTGACGAGGAAGAGATATTAATCGTAACGCATCGTCAGAGCCCAATTCAGAATTTGAATCTTGAAGGCGCGCGGGCGTTGTTCATGGGGTTGGGCGACCCGTCGGTGCAGGTGTGGGTGTACGCGTCAGGGGAGGATGTGTTTGGTGTGTTTGATCAGGTTGTGATGGAGGGAAGAAGCGTATCTTCGTCAGCCTTTGTCGCCGCGAATCCACAACAGATGTCTGATATCCTGGTCAATGAATCCAACGCGGTCGGAATCCTGCCGCGGTATTGGAGAGTCGGCGATGTCCGGGAAGTCTTTTCTGTTGCGACGGTTCCCGTGTTGGCGTTGACGCAAAGCGAGCCTGTTGGTGTTGTGAAAAGTTTGTTGGCGTGTTTGCAAAAGTGATTTCATTTGTATAATTATCCTTGTGAGGGTTCATAATTTTTACTGGACTGGAAATAATGGGAGATTCGATGGCATTATCTGTTCCACTCGATGTCGGCGCCCCTGTTTTTTTAATAGGGTATGCAATCTTTGGTTTGGGTACATTGATCATCAGCGTAATAATGATCACGTTGATCGAGTCAGTTGTTTTGTATTTATTCAGATGGGATCACTATAGACGTTCACTATGGGCATCCTTTTTGATGAATGCAGCAACATCAATTCTGGGGACGATCATGGTGCTTGCTGGTTTGGATGAAGCTTCGCTTGAATTGTTTTTCTTTGCATTCCTTCTCTCGGTGTTGGTGGAAGCCCAGATTCTCTTGATGATGAAGTACCGCGCGGTTCGCCAAAACTGGATGATTGCATTTGTGGCGAACATGGTGAGTTATTTGTTTATGGCTCTGCCAAGTATCTTGAAGATTTTTCGTTGACAATCTCATTCCAAATTGATTTGAGGAACAGTATATGAAAAAACCTTTATGGATACCTTCCGAAGAACGTAAGCAAACAGCGAACATTACGCGCTTTATGGATGTGGTCAATGCGCAGCACAAATTGAATTTGGTTTCGTATTCAGAACTTTATCAGTGGTCGGTAGAGAACATCCCCGATTTCTGGCGGATGGTTTGGGACTTCGCAGAAATCAAAGCCTCCCAAAAATACGACTCCGTAGTGACGGATTTATCCGTCTTCCCCGGTACGAAATGGTTCCCCGGTGCGAAGTTGAATTTTGCGGAGAATCTGTTGCGGTATCGAGATGATCAACTTGCATTTATATTTATCAATGAGGCTCAAAACTCATCTTACATAGAACGTCCCGAAGGTTCTCGGGATTCAGGTTTGTCTTCCTCCCCAACCTTCGGGACGGTACGTAACAACTCAAAACGCATGACGTATGCGGAGTTATATGATTCGGTCGCAAGATTAAGTTATTCGCTAAAAGAATCAGGCGTCGGGGTGGGTGACCGAGTCGTCGGGTATATGCCGAATCTCATTGAGACGGTTGTCGGCATGTTGGCGGCGACGAGTCTCGGGGCGACATGGTCATCCTGCGCAACGGATATTGGTCCAGGCGCGGCAATCGAACGGCTGGGACAAATCGAACCGAAAGCGATGATTACGGCAGATGGATATTTTTACAAGGGCAAGGCGTTTGATACGCTGGGTCATGCGGCGGAAGTTGCAAGCGGAATCCCGTCGTTGAAAAAAGTAATTGTCGTTCCGTACGTGAGTGAACGGGCGGATATTTCTCAAATCCCGAATGCAGTGCATTACGAAGATTTTTTGTCGAAAGAAAATAATCTTGAAATTGCGTTTGCGCAATTGCCGTTCGACCACCCACTCCATATCATGTTCTCGTCAGGGACGACGGGCAAGCCGAAGTGTCTGGTGCAGGGGGCGGGCGGGGTGTTGATTAATCATTTGAAAGAGTTGTTACTGCACACTGACCTAAAGCGCAGTGACCGGATTTTCTACATCACCTCGTGCAGTTGGATGATGTGGAACTGGTTGTTGAGTTCGCTGGCGGTCGGTGCCACAATCCTGTTGTACGATGGCAACCCGAATTATCCCGATGCAGGTGCCATGTGGAAGTTGATTCAAGATGAACAGATTACGATATTCGGATGCAGCGCCAGTTATCTGCATTTCTTGAGAAAGGAAAATGTCTCGCCCCGCGCGAGTTTTGATTTATCGTCGTTGCGTGAAATCTCGCAGACGGGTTCGCCCCTCTCCGCTGATGGATTTGAATATGTGTATCGTGAAATCAAATCGGATTTGCATTTCAACTCCATCGCTGGCGGCACGGATATCAACGGATGTTTTGCGGCGGGCAGTCCCATCGTCCCGGTGTATGCGGGCGAGTTGCAGAGCAAGGCGTTGGGAATGAAGATCAAATCGTATGATGAAAAAGGGAATCCGATTTTCGATGAACAGGGCGAGCTGGTGTGCGAAGCGCCCGCGCCTTCGATGCCGATCTATTTTTGGAACGACGCGGACGGCTCGAAATATCACAACGCGTATTTTGGTGTGTACCCGAATGTGTGGCGACACGGCGATTATGTATTAATTCATAAAGATACAGGCGGCGTGACGTTTTATGGTCGCTCTGACGCGGTGTTGAAGCCATCAGGTGTACGCATCGGCACGGCGGAGATTTACGCCCAAATGGAGAACCTGCCTGAGGTGGCGGATAGTCTCGCTGTGGGGCAAAACTATCAAGACGACCAGCGTGTGATTCTATTCGTCAAACTGGCGTCGGGCTTTGCCCTCACCGCTGAACTGCAAAACAAGATCCGCAGGACGTTGCGCGAAAATGCGTCGCCGCGTCACGTGCCGGCCTTGATTCTCGAGACGCCCGATATTCCATATACATTGAATATGAAGAAAGTGGAGAGCGCGGTCACGAACATCCTCAACAGACGGGCAGTGAGTAATCGGGATGCATTGATCAATCCGGGGTCGTTGGAGTTTTATGAGGGGGTGGTGGAGAGGTTGAAATGATGATGGTGGTCGAGTAGGGGCGATGCTCGTCCGCCCCATATCGAGACCACATGGAAGCAATAGTAATCTGGTTAGATGGTGGTTTCGATACGGGGCGCCACGCTTCGACTTCGCTATCGCTCCGCTCAGCGCGACGCCACTACTCAACCACCGGTTTGGAATCAATTAAATTCTTATTACGGTAAAATCGAACATACACCAACTTTTCCAGGGAGCAAGCCCTTGACTCTGCACACCTACCTTCCACAAGACAGACTGCGCGCATTGGCATGTGGTGAGACTCTGCCAGATCGCACAATCGGTTCGGCATTATTTGCGGACATCTCCGGCTTCACCGCGTTGACCGAATCCCTGCGCGAGGCATTCGGTGCGAGGCAGGGTGCAGAAGTGTTATCGCGGCAAATGGGAGAGGTATTTTCAGCGTTGGTCGCCGAGGTAGAAAAGTACGGGGGAAGCGTAATCGATTTTGCCGGTGATTCGATGCTGTGTTGGTTCGACCGCGGAAATGATGAATTACAGGCTTCATCTTCCTCAGCTTTATCGGCTGCGATGGGAATGCAGAAAGCTATTCAAGCATTTCCCACTTTGGCGTTGAAGGTCTCGATTGCCAGCGGACCAGCACGACGATTTGTTGTGGGCGATGAAACCATTCAACGACTGGACGTGTTGGCTGGTGCGACAATCGCGCGTACTGCCACCGGGGAACATCTGGCAGATAAAGGCGATGTGTTGGTGGATGAGGCGACGGCAACTTTACTGGGTGACTCATTGTTCGTCAAAGAATCGCGTGAAGATAATGGTGAGAGGTTTGTCGTTGTTGAAAGGTCGTCAGTAATTCGTGAACCATTATCAGCACTGGATGCTGTCTCACTGGTCACTGATCACTCTGTTCTCCGTTCTTTCATTCATCACGCAGTATATGAACGCGCGACATCAGGGCAGGGTGCATTCCTCACAGAGTTCCGCCCATGCGTGGCGTTGTTCATCAAGTTCAGCGGGTTGGATTACGAAGGTGTTGGTGAAGAGGCCCGTCTGGATGAATTCGTTCAGACGGTGCAAAGGATTGCGGAGCGATATCATGGCACACTTTTGCAGATTACCATTGGAGACAAAGGCAGTTATGCATATGCCAACTTCGGGGTGCTGAGCGCGCATGAGGATGATGCACGCCGCGCGGTGAAGGCCGCGTTGGAGTTGAGGAAGGCTTCGTCTTTGCAGTTGCAGATGGGCGTCACCCAGGGACTCATGCGCGTGGGCGCTTACGGTGGCGAAACTCGTATGGTCTTCGGGGCGACAGGGGACGATGTCAACCTGGCAGCGAGATTGATGACAACGGCAGGTGTGGGTGAAATTTTATTGAGCAGTCACGTGCATAAGGCTGTCGTCAATGATTTCACCTTTCAGCCGCGACCGCCATTGCCGATGAAGGGCAAAGCGGAGCCATTGCCCGTCTTCGCAGTGACAGGCGAAAGTCAGAAACGCGCGGTGCGGCTGCAGGAACCGAATTACTCGTTGCCGATGGTGGGACGAGTTCAGGAATTGGGAATTATCAATGACAAGTTGGATCTGGCAGCAAAAGGTCAGGGGCAGGTCATCGGCATCGTGGCAGAAGCAGGCTTGGGGAAGTCGCGACTCGCGGCGGAGGTGATCCGCAACGCTCGTCGCAAAGGATTCGTCGGGTATGGCGGTGCATACCAGTCGGACGGCATCCACACACCGTATCTGGCATGGAAATCCATCTGGGGGGCGTTCTTCGATGTGGAACCGGATATGCCGTTGCGAAAACAAATGCGAAACATCGAAGGCGAGATCGAAGACCGCGCGCCATCACGCGTGAACGCAATGCCGTTGTTGAATGCCTTGCTCGATTTGAACATCCCCGAAAATGATTTTACAAAAAATCTCGAACCGAGGATCAGGCAGAGCGCGTTACATGCCCTGCTTGAAGATTGTTTGAAATCTGTCGCAAAAGATGAACCGATATTAATTGTCATCGAAGATCTGCATTGGATCGACGCGCTCTCGCATGACCTGTTGGAAGGTTTGGCGAAAGCGTTGGCAAATTACGCGGTGTGTTTCGTGCTTGCGTATCGTCCGCCGCAGTTACAGCGGTTACAAGCGCCGCGGCTGGAAGCCCTGCCGCAGTTCACGATGATCGAATTGCATGAGTTGACGAAAGCTGAAGCGGAGCGCGCCATCCGCGCCAAATTATTACAGTTGTATCCCGCGCGCGGCGGGGCACTGCCCGAAGGAATGGTTGATACACTGATGGCGCGCGCGCAAGGCAACCCGTTTTATCTCGAAGAATTACTGAACTACGTGCGCGACCGCGGGCTTGACCCCGCTGATTTGCAGCGCATCGAATTGCCCGACGGCCTGCACACGCTCATCCTCAGCCGCATTGACCAGTTGAGTGAGCATGAGAAGACCACCCTACGCGTGGCGAGCATCGTTGGGAGGCTGTTTCGCGCCAAGTGGCTGACGGGCTATTACCCCGAGTTGGGATCATTCCCGCAGGTAAAAGCCGCGCTGGATGAATTGAATAGACTGGAGATCACCCCGCTTGACTCAGAAGTCGAACTGACCTATCTCTTCAAGCACATCGTCACGCACGAGGTCACCTACGAAAGCCTGCCCTTTGCTACGCGTGCCAGACTGCATGAGCAGTTGGCGAGGTATTTGGAAAGTGCAGATGTCTCCGTGGAAACCATTGCCTTCCATTACGGACGCAGTGAGAACAAAGAGAAACAGATCGAATACCTGCGCAAGGCAGGCGAGGCATCGCAGAAGAATTATGCCAACGATGCAGCCGTGGAATATTACAGCCGACTCCTGCCCCTGCTCGACGATCCAAAAGAACAAACAGACATTCACCTGAAACGTGGGGAAGTATTGCGGTTGATCGGCAAGTGGGATTCATCCGAAAGCGATTACCGCGCCGCGCTGAATTCTGCCGAGGATGCCGCAGCCTTGAAAGCCAGCGCACAGTACATGCTGGGTCTGCTGAGCGGACAGCGAGGGGAGTTCGAAACCGCTCTGGGCTGGCTGGCGCAGGCTAGGGAAGCGCGCACAGCATTGGAAGATAAGGCAGGGCTGGCGCAAGTGCTCGATGAAACAGGCTTTGTCATGTCACGTATAGGCGAATACGAGCAGGCGCGCGAGCTGTTGACCGAAGCGCTGGCGTTGGCGCGCCAAGCCGGTGATCGAATCGAAACGGCGTGGATATTGCTGTCTTTGGGAGGTGTCGCTGTTGAGCAAGGGGATTACCCTGCGGCGCGGGCACTGCACGAAGAGAGCCTGGCGCTCAGCCGCGACATAAGCGCCAAGAGGATTATTGCACTGGCGCTCTACAACCTGGGGGAGGCGGTTTATTACCAGGGCGACTATGCCGCCGCGCGGGCACTGCACGAAGAGAGCCTGACGCTCGCGCGCGAGATGGGCTACAAACACGGTATGGCGTTAACCCTCGGGAACTTGGGGTTGGTGGCTTTCGCGCAAGGGGATTACACGGCCGCGCGAAACCTGTATGAAGAGTGTTACGCGTTGGACCGCGAGCGGGGCGACAAGTGGGGCATTGCTTTTGACCTTAGTAAGCTTGGATTCATGGATTACGCACAAGATGCCTACCCAGCCGCGCGGGCAGCCTTTGCAGAGAGCCTGGGGCTGTGTAAAGAGATGGATGAGAAAACACGCATGGCGGAGGTATTGCTCGGCCTGGGGCTGGTGGACCTGGCCGAGGGCAGGCCTGAAGCGCGCGAAAATATCCTGCACAGCCTGCGCCTGCGCCAGGAAATGGGCCAGAAGTTATATCAAACCTCCAGTCTGGTCGGCGTGGCGGGGCTGGTTATGCAGGAAGGCGATCCAGGATTTGCTGTGCAATTGTTGGGCGCGGTGGAGTCCGCGCTGAAGGGGCTCAATGCGGTGGTGGAATCTGAAGTGAAATTCTTCCATGAGCAAACACTGGCGAAGGTCAAGGAGGCGTTGGGGGAGGCGTTCCAGTCCGCGTGGGAGGAGGGGAGTCAATGGTCGCTGGATGAGACGGTGAGAAAAGCGCTGAAGGATAATTCGTAGTAACAGCTTGTTTGTTTTCGCCTAAATTAGGAAAACTCAACAAGCTGATCAAAAAGCCAACCCTTTGGGCTGGGCTGGCTTTTTGCGTGCCGCTTCGCGAACACTCAGCTATCTGTTTCAAAATCGGATTCTTTACCTATTTGGTCCGTCATCCGATAGTGCTCCGACTGTAAAGTTAACAACCCAGGTGTACGTTGCCGCTCCGTCTTGAGCCTGACCCTGAATTCTGTGCATGCCCGGTGTTGGATTTACAAGGACCACATTCCAGAGTCTTTCCATTTTGAAGACTTCACAGATAGGTGATGGGCTGGGCGCCAAATCTGGGTGAACCAAATCATAGACACCGAAAGCTTCCAGGTCAATTGGATGTCCATCCATAGACAATTCCCAGGCAAGTTCTTCCCAGTTAATGGGTTGAGGGAGTAAATTCATCTCATGGATTAAATCCATCACTCCAAAGGTTTGACCGATTGAGATGTTAGCACGGAACGTCAGCTCACCACAGTCCACCCGTATCGAATGGTCATTTTCTTTTGTAGCCGAGCAGAAAGCCGAGAGTGGATAGGCATCTTCTACACCGGTTGTGATGACCATATCATTAATTTTTTCGCCGGGTTGGAGCATAGGATATCTTAAGAATCTTCCTGACAGGTTCCTTACGATTTCTCGTTGGCTGAATGCAACGAGAAAAGCAGAGACGGCTATTGCAACGACTAGAAATTTGGAAAGCTTATTCATTGTATTCTCCTTTGGGCATAGTTTGGATAAAGAACATCAAAAACTCAACAGATCTGGAAAAATGGGGCACCAGCAGATAAAAAATCGCCAGTATGCATCCAGCAGTCTCAAACCCGGTGCGATGACTTGATCTGTTTGCATCCAAACGAAACCAGTTGTTACTGCGATGCCTAGGAGGACAATCAGCCGGGCGAGGAGCACGCGACGTCTTGAGATTACTTTTGGAGAAGCGGATGAATTTGTCGACACGGCAGATTCATTTCTTTATCTGTGGAGGCCAAGGCGGTGATGGCTTTGTGAGAAGGCATGTCGCTATCGTGTTGCAACTGTAAAGTTAACGACCCAGGTGTACGTTTCCGCTCCATCTGGAGGCTGTACCTGACCCTGCAGCCTGTGTGTGCCTGGGGTTGGATTTACAAGCACCACATCCCAAACTCTTAATACCCTGAAGACTTCGCGGATAGGTGATGGCTTGGATGGAAAATCTGGGTGGATGAAATCATAGATACCAAAGGCTTCCAGGTCTATCGGTCGTCCATCCAAAGACATTTCCCAGATGAGTTCTTCCCAGCCAATCGAGGGATGGACTAAATCCATCACTCCAAGGGTATGGCCGATTGCGAGATTCGCATGGGACAACTCGCCACAGTCTGCCCTGATCGAATGGTCATTTACTTTTTTGGGCGAGCAGATAGCCCAGAGTGGAACGGCATCCTCTATACCAGTTGTGATGACCATGTCGTCAATGGTTTCACCGGGTTGGAACTTAGCACTACAACGACGTTTCATATTACTACGACATGTTGAATATTACAACGACGTTTTGCGGCGAGGGTGTTTGGTAGACGATGCGTGGTGCTGCTTGTGATGGTGTTTACGATGGGAGCAGTAGGCTTCATAGTTTCGTCGTTGATGGTAGTTAATCGCAGGCAGGTTGTCACAGGAAAGCTGAGCTTCTTCTGCCAGGGTCGCGGCCACCAGTTGCCGAGCCTGAGCCGTGGTGAGCGCAGGCAGTTTTTTTTGAAGAGCACGCGCAAACGCATCAGGAAGAGATGAGCCAGAAAGGTTTGGAACATATGATGGTGCCATGCCAACCAGGTCCGCGTTTCGTAGTGATCCATGCCGACTTCGCCTTTGGCTTCTTCGAGGGCGGTTTCGATCGGCCAGCGCAAACCGCTAACGCGGATCAACTCTTGGATCGAGCAATTCGAAGGCGCATTACTCAAATAGAACTTCCATTCGGGGTGCGGTCCCACACTGCGGCGACAAATGAGCCACTGACGGACAGCTGGCAAACGGTTGTGGATCGGGGTCACACGCAAGAGTGCAAAATCTGCCCGCAGAGGACCTTTGCTGCCTTCATGGATCCGGCGACGATGCCAGGCTGCTTTCGGCAAGCTCACCACCAGCGCCCGAAGTTCTTGCGGCGCAGAAGCACTGCGTCTGACTCGCTGATGCAGGCGGGGCCGCCCCATGAGACCACGACCCGGCTCTTCAATCTGCGGGGTGCGCAACCAAACCCGCGTGTCGCTGGGCACTTCGGCCATGTACCACTTGTGCATCGCGGCGATTTTTTGCGAAAAAGCCGGGTTTTTCCCGTAACTTTCATCGTAAGTCACCCACTGGAAAGGAACGACCCCGCACTCATTCAATTCCTGCAACATACCCAGCGCCAACTCACCTTCTGTTTGAAAATGAATCCTCTCCGGCAGACCACAGGCTGTACGCCGTTGACGATGATCTGTCGCAAACCATTCCTGTGGCAGGTACAACCGTTCATCCAGGAAACTATAACCTCGCCGACTGGCATATGCCAGGAACACGCCTTCCTGGCAGTTTGCGATCTTGCCCAGATGACCGCAATATTGATAGGACACGCCGATCGAGTGTTTCCCTTGTTTGGGAAAGCCACTCCCATCCACGATCACCACCCCATCATGCTCTCCCAACCATTTCGCAACCAGAGATTGCAGATGCAGCATTGGCGGCCGAACGTCCCAAGGACTTTGACTCATGAAACGCTGCAAGTCGCGGATCGCATTCGGGATCGCACCCAACAACGACAGGACCATGGGTTCGATCGTCTTCCGTTCTAGATTGGATAACTGCCCGCACAAGTACAACCATGACCAATCCGATTGTTCACGACGCTGAAAGAAACACTCAAACCGATGATGATAGTCGATCAACTCTTGGAGGGCAGTCATCACGTTTTGACGAGTGACCCGTTTCGGTCGCTGCCCCCTGGCTGGTGGCTGACGCATCGAACGCAACTGAGATTGAGTAATCTTTTTCATGGCGATCTCCTTCCGGAAGCATTCGCCACGGAGTGTAACTCGAAAATTTCAATGCTCCTCGCGACATGTCGTAGTAATATTCAAAACGTCGTAGTAACGCGAAACGTCGTTGTAATGTTAGGATATGTTAAGAATCTTCCTGACAGGTTCCTTACGATTTCTCGTTGGCTGAATGCAACGAGAAAAGCAGAGATGGCTATTGCAACGACTAGAAATTTTGAAAGCTTATTCATTGGATTCTCCTTCGGGTGTAGTCTGGTTAATCAGCGTCACATCAAATGAATGGATCCATCCAAGATTTCGCACCGACAGATGAACAGCCTCCAGAGCCCGTCCATCAGTCTCAATCCCGGAGGCGCGATAACGTGATCGGTTTGTATCCAGACATACCCAGTAAGTACGGCGATACTCAGGATGATCATCAGCCCGGTCACTAGCACGCGACGGCTCAGGATACTCTTTGGAGAGGAGGATGTAATTGTTGACATGGCGAATTCCTTTCTCTACGGTCAGCAGATTTGTTATGTTGATTGTGTGATCGAACTTGGCTACAGGATAGCATTGTTGTCGATCGCCGTCTGTCTCCTGCGTGACAATTTAAGTGTGATCTAGCACACACCCGACTCTTGCCTATGCACCAAATCAAAAATGCCAGCCTAGGAAGGCTGGCTACGGACAACGCATTTTGAAAGATGCTTGTCAAACGAGGAAACCCTATGATACGATGTCTATGGATAGGTGCCTGTCCCGTCCTTTCTATCCTGGTGTGAGGTTATTCACAACTCCTCTGTGTTTTCGTATAGCTCGGTGAAAGGGAAAAACTGATCACATGCGCGCATCCACACGCTCAACGCCTCTCCCCGACAAACTGGCTTTCCTCAAACAAGTTCCGCTGTGTGCTCATTTGTCAGATCAAGAACTGATCGCCTTCAGCCAGGATTTGAGACTGCGGGAGTATGCCAAAGGTCAAATCGTTTTTGACCAGGGCGACCTGGGACATACGTTGTCCATTATTTTGCATGGCAGGGTACGTGTCTTCCGTTTGACGCCTTCCGGACTCGAAACCACGCTAACGATCCTCGGAACGGGTGACCTTATTGGCGAATTTGCCGCCATCGATCAGCAGCCCCGCTCTGCCTCAGCGCGTGCGATAGGAAAATCTACGCTGTTGCAGATGACCGCCGAGACATTCTTCGGGTATCTCCGCGAACAACCGAATCTCGCGTTGGGTTTGATGCACGTACTGGTAACCAAGCTCCGTTGGACAGCAGCCTACGCGGAAACGATCGCGCGCTATGATGCCGCTGGACGCCTGCTTCATATTCTTTTGCTCTTTAACGAAAGATTTGGGGAGGAACAACAGCCGGGGCAGAGATACGTGCTCGATCTGGGACTTAATCAAACAGATCTGGCTTCCCTCGTCGGCGTGCGCCGGGAGTGGGTGAACCGCATTTTACAGTATTGGTCGAAGAATAAGTTGATCGAATACAAAGGGGGCAGGCTGATCATCTTGGATTTGGCACGCGTCAAACAGGAGCGCGACAGTCGCCTGGAGGCGAATGTAGATCAAAGCGACTGGTGAACCAACAGCCGTTGGCTACCATCAGAGTTGAATTGAAAGGAAATTTTATGCCCTGCAATTGCTGTGAAATGGAAAATACCCTCACCCCGATAGTGACGATTAATCGGCGTATCGGTTTGCCCCTTTGCGAAGCACCCCTGTGGGGCTCCAAATGGAGAGGGCATGGAGTCGGCTTCTGTTCTTGGGAGAAGGGAATCGTCTGAACAAAAAATCCGAAGCCTCTTGACTTCGGATTTTCAATCTATCCTTCCACAAACTCTGCGACAGCGATGCTTCGTTTCTTTGCCAGATTTTTTCGATGCATTTTGATTCGCTCGAGTTCATGCAACGTTTCCGCGGTGAGATAAGTCTCTCCGCAATTGGGACAGACTACCACAGGAACATTCTCAATAATCAACAAATTCGCACCTTTGCCCTAACTGCGCGTCACATGGCGGACTTCCGCGCCTTTTTTGCCGCAAATATCACAGATCATAGCTTCTCCTCATCTAATCACGATAGACGGTGATAAAAATCAACTTGCCAGTCGGTCCAATTTTGGTTGCAGTGACAACACATTCACCAGCCAGCGTTTCGCCTTTGACGAGATACTTCTATTCGCCTGTACTCTGGTCTTTCTGACGTTCGATAATCTTACCTGACAGAATCACGCTTTCCACATCAAAAATTGACAATTCATCTTCATCCATTTCCTCATCGGCGTGGATGGTCATCACATATTGCCGTATGCGGACTTTTTCTCTCAGTTGATTTAGGATTCGTTCATACACAGGCAACTCCACTCAATGACAATTTTCACGCGCCGACTCGGGTTTTTCATACTTTGTACTCTTGCCTGTATTTTACCTCACTACATCTTGCCTCAATATCCCATTGTCAGACTCTTCTGGCTCTACGTCAGGGGCTTTGTTCAGGATTATACTTATTGTAAGTTCAGTCGTAAGAAAGTGAGTTCCCATGCCCTGCAATTGTTGTGAAATGGAAAACAATACCTTCGGCGAAGATGAAGCCAAGTCGGACGCGAAAAATTATCGTAAGCGCGGACCCGCAAACCAGACGAAGTTGATCTTGGAAGCCATTCGTTCACTGGGATTGAAAGACGCGTCATTGCTGGACGTGGGCGGCGGTGTCGGCGCGATCCACCACGAGTTGTTGAAGGATGTCGCGCGCGAAGCCACGCACGTGGATGCGTCGTCAGCTTATCTCAAAGAAGCGAAGGAGGAAAGTGAAAAGCGCGGGAACAGCGAGCGTGTCAAATTCATTCATGCGGATTTTGCTGATGTTGCGTCTGAGCTACCTCAAGTTGATGTTGTAACTCTTGACCGCGTCGTATGTTGTTATCCCGATTTTCGCAGTTTGTTGCAAGCCGCCTCATCCAAGAGTCGCAAAGCAATTGCCCTGACGTATCCACGCGAGACTTGGTACATGCGTATTGGATTAAGAGTAATCAACTTCTTTCAACAATTGATGCGCGATCCATTTCGTGTGTTTCTGCATCCCGTTCATGAAATGGAATCTCTGCTGAAACGTGAAGGGTTTGCGCGTACATCAGTTCGCAGGCTGTTTGTTTGGGAGATGTCGTTATATCAAAGGACGGTATAAAATAGTTCTCATTCGTTCGTTTTGTCCACACCTGAAAGGCATACAATGAAACCGATGAACCGCTTCTGGATTTCGATCACCGTTCTCATCTTGGCTGCGCTGACGTGTACTTATCCATCTACACCCACAATCGTGCCGGCGGTTGAAGTATCACCCACAACCACAACCCTCCCGCCCACCATAGCGGTTGTTGTACCGACATCCACGGACGCCTCTGCTTCGACGACCGAAGTTATTCAGCATGAATCAATTCCGGGCGAATTGCCTGATTCACGCAGGAGTTATGCCGCTGATCAGGATTCGTTCATCACCTCGACCGAGAAACGCGCGCCTAGTGGGGACCGCTTCACATTCGGCAGGTATGAACGTCCCTTCAACGGTATCAACATGGATCTGTATTTCCTGGAGATCGACATCCTGGAAACAGCTTCGTACCACGACGATACATGGATTTATTTTGTGATCATTGTCAGAGGTCTGGATTCGAACCAGGAGCTTTCAGGAAAATATGCCATTGAGATCGACGCGGATATCGATGGCCGCGGTGACTGGCTATTAATTGTGTCCAAGCCGACCTCGAATGATTGGACGACCGATGGGATGGAGGTTTGGTTTGATTCGAACAACGATGTAGGCGGTTCGTTGTCAGTGACCGCCGACGATCAGAGTCAGGGGAACGGCTACGATACAAAAATTTTCAGCCATGGCACAGGCGACGACCCGGATCTGGCTTGGGGGAGAGTGGCGCCGGGCCAGCCGACAACCATTCAATTAGCGGTCAAGTCGTCCTTGCTCGGAACCAATGGAGTCTATATGGCTGGCGCGTGGGCTGGAAACGACATGCTCGACCCATCGTTGTTTGACCTCAACGATCATTTCACTCATGAACAGGCAGGCTCGTCATTGACCGAACTTGAATTCTATTACCCGATTAAAGCTGTAGCCGAGATCGATAATACTTGCCGTGTAGCGGTTGGGTTTCAACCCTCGGGTGGCGAGCCCGGATTGTGCCCTCTCGATTCGGGAGACTCGTGCCTACCCAGCGAAGAGGTCTGCGTCGATACCCCCTATGGACCCAACTGCTTCTGCCCGAATAAGTAAACCTGAACTGGATGAAGTATCCGCCTGGTGTGACCGGGCTGATAGTGAATTCTTTAAAGCAGACATGAAATTTTCCACTCCTTAAACCCCCTTGACTCTGACATTGTGTCAGGGTGTATATTCCAAGCCAGAGAGTGACTGATGTTTCGAATCGGCGAATTCTCGAAATTGAGCCGCGTGTCTGTGCGTATGTTGCGTCATTACGACCAGCTTGGTCTGCTCAAACCTTCGCGCACTGACTCTTCGACGAATTATCGTTATTACTCGGCAGATCAGTTACCGCGCTTGAATCGCATCCTGGCTTTGCGCGACCTTGGGTTTTCACTGGAGCAGATCGCAGGTTTGTTGACCGACGACCTGCCTTCCGATCAATTGCTGGGGATGCTCAAACTCAAACGCGCAGAGATCGAGCAGGAAATGCAGGATGAACAGATGAAATTGGAGCGGCTGGAGGCGCGAATCGGTCAAATGGACGGGCAGGCTGGTCACACAAATTTCGATATTGTCATCAGGGAGATCGAGCCGCAACTGGTGGCGACCCGCCGCGAAGTTGCGCCCGACGATGATCGCATCACGTACATGTTCGAAGAGTTGGAACGCTACGTGGACAGATTCCACGCCCGCGCGGACAGACCGCCGATGACCGTCTATCACGACCCCGAATATCGCGACGAGAACATCGATGCAGAAGTGGTTGTCCCGTTGAAAATCGCGATCCCCGGCTCCGATGAAGTCCGCGTAGTCGAGATGCCGCGCATTGAGCATGCCGCCTGTGTTGTACACACGGGAAGTTATGCTACGATCTATCAGGCTTACAACTCGTTGCTCAGTTGGATCGAAGCGAATGGCTATCGTATGACGGGTCCTATTCGTGAGGTGTATTTGAATTACAGTGCGGAGGGATTGGGTTTTGAATTGCCTGTTACTTATCTGGTGAAGGAATCCAATCCGTTTGTAACGGAATTGCAGTTGGAGATTGAAAAAAGTTAGGAGAACCCCCATGGCACACTATCTTGTGAAAGCGCAATATCATAAAAATTTGCTGGATGAATTACGGACTCGGCTCGATAGCGGCGAGATAAAAAAGATGCGCCCGTTTGGGACGTCGTTGCAATACAGCCTTGACCATGCGCGGCTCGACCCGCAGGGAGGTGATTGGGCAGTGTGGGAGGAGGAGGATTATTGCGTCCCGCCGCTTGCACAGGAACGCGCCGCCGTGTTGGATACCTATTTCACGAATCTTGGTGTGGAAAAAGTGCACGAGGGCAAAGGCTGGGCACAGATCGAATCCCTGAAAAGGCTTTGGGATAAATAAGAATCACTATCCGTCATTGCGAGCCGCGAAGCAATGACGAAAAACGGAGAACACAAATGCGATATAAAACACTCGGTCAAAGCGGATTGAATGTTTCAGAGTTATGTCTCGGCACGATGACATTCGGCGACGATTGGGGATGGGGCGCGCCAAAGGACGAGAGCCGCAGAATCTTCGACGCGTTCGCTGAAGCGGGCGGAAACTTCATCGATACCTCCTGCAACTACACAAACGGAACCAGCGAAAAATTCATTGGAGAATTTATCAAAGACGAACGCGATCGTTTTGTCGTTGCGACGAAATATTCATTGCGCGTTGGCGCGGGGAACGCCGCCGACCCGAATTATGGCGGCAATTCGCGCAAGAGCATGACTCGCTCGGTGGAGAATAGCCTCAAACGATTGAATACGGATTATCTTGACCTGCTCTATTTGCACATGTGGGATTTCAGGACTCCGGTGGAGGAAGTTTTGCAAACGGTTCATCGTCTCGTTGCCTCCGGAAAAGTTTTATATTTCGCATTTTCAGATACGCCCGCCTGGGTGGTTTCGTATGCGATTGCCAAAGCGGACGACTTCGGATGGTCGCCTCCCATTGCGCTGCAGATTCCATATTCCATCCTTGATCGTTCGGTGGAACGCGCTGAACTGCCAATGGCGCGTGAACACGGACTCGCCATCCTGCCGTGGGGATTGTTGGAGAGCGGCGTGCTCACTGGTAAATACAGTCAGCCCTCTGATGCGCCGCGCCGCGAATCGAAAGTCGGTGAACGTGAATTGAAGGCGGGAGAGACGGTTGCAAAAATCGCACACGAAGTCGGGTGTTCCCCCGCGCAGGTTGCAATCAACTGGGTTCGCCAGCAATCCGGGAATATCATTCCCATTCTCGGTTGCCGCACGAGTGCGCAGATGCAGGATAATCTCTGCTGTTTAAATTTCCAATTAAGCGATTCTCACGTGGATGAATTGAACGCGCTCGCAGATTTCAAACAGGGCTTCCCGTTGAGTTTTTTGAAAAGCGACCACGTTGGAAATATGATCTTTGGTGAGACGTTTAAAATGCTGGATGGAAGACCCGCCTCAAGACTCACTTGAAGCTGATTCAACACCCTCAACTTTTTTCTCCAATCATTTTGTAGCGGACGTTCACTAACGTCCGCTACACGTTTATCACCCTTTTGTAAGGGTGCAGATTGCGTGTGAACCCGTATAATTGGTTATTCGCAATGGCACCCCGCATCCCCTAGATTTGGCAGGATAACTCCCGCCCTCCGATCGGTATTGTTTTCCAATGCATCTCAGGAGCAATTTCCATGAAGAAACCGCACATTCTGTTATCCATGCTTTTGGCGGGAGTGATGATTCTTGCGGGTTGTAATTTGGGCGCGACGCCTCCAGCCATGGAGGCGCCGGTTGAGCCGAGTCAACCTCCCGCTGAGACTGAACCGCCGGTTCTGACTGAAGTCCCGATTGTACGCACAGAGCCTCCCACACTGGTACCTGTTCCGATTGATTTGAGCGGTCCACCAATGGAAGTTGGATCGAAATTCCCGTATGTGGATGGAAGCATACTGGTTGCGGTGCCGGGTGGGGAGTTCACCATGGGGCATGGCGGCGAGGATAACCCTGAGCATATCGTGAATGTGAGCGATTTTTGGATGTATCGCGCGAAAGTGACGAATTCACAGTATGGTTTTTGTGTGGCGATGGGAAAATGCACTCGGCCCGACCCCGAAAAGAATGTGGATTATGGTGACTCGTTGAAGGCGAATCATCCGGTGGTGGGTGTGAATCACGAGCAAGCCGCGTCGTATTGTTCTTTTGTGAATGGCCGCCTGCCGACCGAAGCGGAATGGGAAAAGGCGGCGCGCGGACCCGATGGAAATATTTACCCCTGGGGTGACGCGACTCCGATTTGTGATCTGGCAAACTTTGGCACGTGTTATTTCAAGACCACCTCTGTCGTCGAACTCCCCGAGGGGATGAGTTATTATGAAGCGCTCGATATGGCGGGCAATACCTATGAATGGGTCGCGGACTGGTACGAGAGATTTTATTATTCGAAATCTCCGGTGGATGACCCGCTCGGACCCGACCTTGGATTTAAACGTTCCGTCCGTTCAAACGGATTCAATTCTCCGGCGTACGAATCGGAATCGGCGCGTCGTTTTTCCGCGAACCCGATTGATCAGCGAAGTGATTTGGGATTCCGTTGTGTGGTGGAGGACCCAATACATTTTGCGCCCTACTGTGAAGCCCTTTTGGTGTACGGGCAGGACGCGGGGAGCGGCATGCCCTCAGGTGGCTCGCCCTCAGAAATTTGCCCGGCGGTGAGCATTACTCAAAATCCGTATTGCAACGGCTTGATACCGGTTACGAACGTGGAGCTACTTGGTCCTCCCGGCGCCACATTTGACCCGAACGGATGTGTGCCAACAGGCAACCCAAACCAGTATGCCTGCCAGCCGCCCGGAGGCAACGTCTCTGTAACAGCGGATTGCCAGCAGACTCTACCGGGCAGCCCCGCGTGCCCTCCTGGTTTCATGCAACAGGGCGATACCTGTGTTTCACAAGGTGGGCAAGGCGTGTGTTTACCCGGATTTAACTATGACCCCGCGAATCAATGTTGTACCGCCGCGCCCGGGCAGGATACGTCGTTCGATCTGCCATTATGCCCCGTAGGAACTTACTATATTCAAGGTCAGAACGTGTGCGTGCCATATCCCGCGCAGGGAATTGTCTCGGTTGTAGAGTCAGTTAATTTCCTGAATTGCATCCCAGACCCGACCAAGACGCCGGGGAGTGGCGGCGGTTGCCCAGTTCAATCGTGTTCAGGTACTCCGTTTCCATCATCCTGGGATCCTACATTGTGTTGCTGCTACAACCCATTTAAGGGTTGCCAGTAATACCACTATGAAGCAATCCCCGCCATTGGCGGGGATTGCTTTTTATAGGGGATGGGATTTAACCAGACTAAATTTTTCTTTCAGCCTTAAGAATGGTTTTTCAATTAAGTTATACGATAATATGGAAATAATAATCGTTATCATCAATCCTGTTATGAAAACCAAGACTGTACGATCTGCTAACCCCGTATGGTTTGTGCTTAGGATTTTGTCGTAAATTTGATTTGCTAACCTAATGCTGATCAGGTGAAATACATAGAGGCCATAGGATATTTTCCCCAAATAGACCGTTGGTGGATTCGACAGCAGATTTCTTAACAGCGAACTTTCCTTCCGAGTAACTGAAAACAAAATTAGTGACATACCAGCGCCAACAAATAAATAACTTAGCATCAAATACCAATTTATCTCATAGATCTTCGGCAGGGCAAAAATCGCCGAGTTGAGCGCGACCCCTAACAGGAATAGTATCCACGATTTGATATTATGAAATAAATTATCAAATAATCCAAGCCCGATTGCCATTCCGCCCAATAATGCCTCGAAACGAGCGAATGGTAGGATATAGATGGCGGGGTGTTTGAATTGTAAATAAATGAAAATAGCCCGGATTGCACTAGCCAGCAGAAAAATAATTGTCAAAATGCCCATCCTTGTTTTCGGCACAACCCTCGTAATTCCGCGAATCGACCACGGTATGACAAGGTAGAACTGCTCTTCGAAGGAAATTGTCCATAGGTGTATAAATAATGTAATCACAATGGGAAACAGATAAGCGTATACAAAATTAAATGTGAAGGTTGCCAGCCCTGCGATTTGCATGAACTCATAGTTGTTGTTTCTTTGAAGAAGGACAGGGAAAAGAATTATCAAAATTATATAGAAGAAATATAAGGGCCAAATCCGCAGAATCCGCCTCATATAAAAACTTGCTATGTTGATTTTTCCCTCTCGCTCATGTTCTATATCAAGCAATTTTGTTATCAAAAATGCTGATAAACAGAAAAATAAATCTACGCCTATCCACCCATAATCATGAAGTAGTGCCCAGCCCTTGCTAGATTCGATATATGGCGCGTTGTGAATGAACACAAGTAAAAACGCGATAAAGCGCAAGCCGTCCAATTCGGGGTAATAGAATCGCTGTTTGTTCTCTGTCTTCATACAGGTTGGGCGGAATCATACCATTTCCCGCCTTCCTTGCAATCCTGCAAAGATGAGGTCTTATGTGTAACGGTTTGTGACGAAGTTTGTCTTGACGTTAGTATACCCAACGTGGTTGGGTACAAATTTCATATTGAGGTATTGAGGCATAAATGAAGAAGAATTTGCTAGTTGTTTTTGTTGTATTGTCCATGCTGATGATGTTCGCCGGGACAGCCGCTGCCGCGCCTTCGTCAGACGGAACCGCGACCCTGGTCAGCGCGGAAAATGGTCCCAGCGGCGCCGTTTTCATATTCAGCGTGACCGGTGAGTTTTCCAAGTCGCAACTGAACGGCACGGCGCAGGTAGAGGGCGGAGATGGCTACGGCTTGCACTGTTCGCAAGTGGATGATTCCACCGTAAGGTGTCTGACGTCCGAGAAGGTGGGCGGGAAGAACGTTAAGCTTTCGTGGGGCGGGTTGGTCTTTTGGACAGACGTCCCTGAGGCTCCATCAGCCCCAACTCAGTATTGCTACGATGTCTATGACTGGAATGCAGATGGACCTCCTTATGTGGAGTGGGTGAATTTTGGCACCTATTGCCAGGACTCTCCCGCCAATTATGGCGACTTCATCACGTGGTACAACCCAGGGTGGGATGATACTTATGACTACGAGTTCCTGCCGGAGAGTCCGGATGCGGAATGGTGTTCCTTCTATCAGCCCGGAGATGCATATTATTATCCCTCGTGCCCGGAATAATACAAAATCATGTACGATAGGTGGGGTGACAATTGAATAAAATCGGAAGGCGATCAAGTTTTCCGTAATAGAGAACAGCCCTGGGTCGAAATCCCGGGGCTGTTCTTATGCAGGGCTTGGTTATCACAGGATGGAATTAAGCCAAGTCCGGTTTTCGCTTATGCCATTCAGTCGCCTGTTCGAAGGCGTAGCCTGCATTCAAAACCTTCGCATCTGCCCAGGCGCGAGAAACAAGTTGCAAGCCGATGGGCAGTCCGTTTTTTGTGAATCCGCATGGGATGGATAACGCAGGCAGACCCGCGAGATTGAACGGCGCGGTGAAGCGCGTCAGCCGCGCGGCTTGCTCGACCGCATCATTGCCTTCGATGGAGGGCGCGGCGATGGGAGTTGTGGGGATCACTAACAAGTCGTGGGACTCAAAGAAAAGCTCGCATCTTTTTCGGACCTCAGCCTGGGCGCGCCTTGCGAGAGCGTATTCTGTTGAGGAGGTTTTCGCGCCATCCATCAACCTGCGGCGGACGTCTTCACCGAACCAATCGGGATGCTCGTTCAATCTATCGCGATGGACTGCCGCGCCGTCTGCCTGGGTCATGGTTTTGTTTGCAATTGCCGCGTCGCGCATCCACTCCACGTTCACTTCCTGTATTTTGCAACCCATCGCTTCGAATACTTTTGCAGCTTCGCGGACTGCCTCCAATACTTCGGAGTCAGATGATTCGATGAATTCACCAACGCCGAGCGCGATCCTTCGTCCGCCCATATCGTCCACAAGATGACCGAGGTAATCACCTGTCAGCATTTTGATCGAGGCAGCGTCGAGTGGGTCGTAGATTGAAATGACCTGTAACAGCAACGCGGCGTCCCTGACACAGGAGGCGATCGGTCCCGCGTGATCGAGATTCCAAGAAAGAGGGAAAACGCCGCGCAGGCTCACGCGTCCGTAGGTGGGTTTGAATCCAACAACTCCGCATAACGAAGCGGGGATTCTGATCGAGCCGCCTGTATCCGTTCCGAGCGCGCCGAGCGCCATCCCCGTTGCAACCGCGATTGCTGATCCACTCGATGAGCCGCCGGGGATTCGGGATACGTCCCAGGGGTTGCGCGCAGTTCCATAGTGAGGATTATTCCCTGTTACACCCAACGCGATCTCGTGTGTGTTCGTCTTGCCAATGATGAACGCGCCTGCCTGCTTGAGTTTCTCAACCACGAACGCGTCCTGTTCGGGGATGTTGTCTGTAAAAAATTTTGAGCCAGCCGTTGTGCGAACTCCTGCCGTGTCGAAGATGTCCTTGACCGCGATGGGAATTCCGCGTAACGCATTCGCGAGCGCATGTGGAATTGTTTGAGCATGTTGCTTGCTGTCCGCTGCCTGCTGATCGCTGGTTGCTGATTCGCCGACCGTGATGAACGCGTTAAGCTGAGGGTTGAGTCGCTTGATTTGACGGAGGCAGGAATCGGCAAGGTCCGATGCGGTGGTCTTCCTTGAACGAAGGGTTAGGAGGGCAGATTCAATTGTCAGCGCATGGGATACGTCCATGCTATCCATTATAATGAAAATATGTTTAATTCAATGAGCAGAAAGTACTTGTTGTATAGTATTGCCCTTGCGTTGATCGGCGCGGTGATAGCGGGACTCGTCACCTCCAAATATGGACCCGGCGTTTCAGCCGATGCAGCGAAGTATTTATCCATTGCAGAAAATCTCCTTGCGGGAAAGGGGTTTTTCGATCATACAGGCAGGCCGTTGTTGTGGTGGCCCCCGTTGTATCCGCTTGCGCTCGCGGGGGCGGGCTGGCTGGCTGGGTTTGATATTGTGTGGGCTGGCGGGTACCTGAATATTTTTCTTTTTGCCATTAATATTATTTTGCACGGGGTCATTATTTGTTTTGCGTTCAAAGATAAACCCGTGTTTGCTTATCTGGGCGGGTTGTTCATCGTCACGTCGGATATGGCGATCCGAATCCATGCCAATATTTCGTCTGAACCGCTGTTTGTCACATTCTCTTTAATCTTCCTCATTGCCAGCGTGGACTATTTGCAAACGAGATCGCGCCGCGCCTTTTGGTGGATGATCGCCATGTCTGCATTGGCGCCGTTGCAGAGATATTTGGGCGCGAGTTTGATCGCGGCAGGCGGTTGTTTTATTTTGTATGCGAACCGAGAAAAAATCTGGCAGGGAATCCGCGCTGGATTTATTTTTGGAGTCCTGTCGTTGCTGCCAGTCGCCGCGTGGATCATCTTCCATAATCTGGGTCAACACAATTCGTTTTGGGGTGTGACAGGTTCGATTGTTGATCCGATGGAAAACCTGCGACTGTCGCTGGCGAAAATGTTGCATTGGTTTATTCCGTATCATCCTTTGCTGGAGCCGGTGTTTGAATACCCATGGATCGTAGTTGGAGTTGTTTCCGCGATTCTTTTGTTGATCAATAAAAGCGAGAATTTGATGAATTTTGGCAAAGCCCTGATGCAGCCCTATCCATTCGTGTCGTGGGTGTTTTTCGTGCTCACACTATTGGGGTTGATGTATACAGTGACAACCGAAGACCACGTGGATCTATTCTCGGATCGGTATTACGTGGGTTTAATATCCCTTGTTCTTGTCTTGTTGTTCATCTTATTTGACAAGCTAGTTCTCCCCCACATTAAATTGAAAGAAACGGTCCTTCAAAAAATTATTGTTTCCCTTTTTCTGGTCTGGCTTGCGGCGTATCCGGGCTGGAGCATGGTGAAATATGTTGCTCTTTCCATGGACAAAGGCGAAGCGAGCGGATACAACGTATATAACAGCCGCGCGTTTCATGACAACCCGATCATTAAGTTGATGCAGGAGATTGCAATCGAAAATCCGAATGCGGTTTTGTACAGCAACTATACAGATGGGGTCTGGTTCTTCACGCGGCGCGATTCCCCGGTGATGCCCCGCTCGTTCACGATGGAGTTGCATGAAATATCCCAAAATTATGCGGGCTGGCCTCACGATAAGTCCGGGTATATTATTTGGATACTGCCAAACAGCATTTATCGGAACGCCGTCCCGCCGGAATTGCTGGCTGAGATCGCAAACTTGGAATTGGTCTACAAATTGGAAGCGGGGGAGATTTACAAGGTGAGTGCGAGATGAGGCTCGTTCGGGGTCTCAGACCCCGAACGAGCTTCAGAGTTAAAACAACCCAACCACTTTACCTGTCCTGAGATCGAGATCAATATCGTAATAGGACGGGCGCGTCGGCAACCCTGGCATGGTTCTCATTTCGCCAAGCAGTGGATATAAAAATCCAGCGCCCACGCTGGCGCGAATATCACGGATCGTCACGCGGAATCCGGTTGGCGCGCCTTTGAGCGATGCATCCGTCGTGAACGATAGATGGGTTTTTGCCATGCACATCGGCAGTTTGTCGAATCCGAGTTTCGTGTACAACTCGATTTTCTTTTCCGCCTCTTCGCTGTAATCCACGCCGTCTGCGCGATAAATTTCCTTGCAGATGATCTCGATCTTTTCTTTGATCGGTAAACCAAGATCGTACAGGAATTTGAAATCGCTTTTCATCTCTGCGGCTCGGACGACTGCTTCGGCGAGTTTCTTTGTGCCTGCGCCGCCATCCGCCCAGTGCGTGCATTTGATCGCGTCCAGCGCGCCGAATCCCAATGCGGATTGGCGGATCAATTCGACCTCCGAATCTGTATCGGTTCCGAATGAGTTGATCGCCACGATGACCTTGACCCCGAACTTCGTCGCGTTCTGGATGTGACGCTCTAGATTCGCGAGTCCTTTGCGAAGCAGCTCAAGATTCTCTTCTGTGTATTCAACTGCCAGTGGTTTGCCCGCGACCACTTTGGGTCCGCCACCGTGCATTTTGAACGCGCGGACGGTGGCAACCATCACAACCACATGCGGGACGAGTCCGCTGTAGCGGCACTTGATGTTGAAGAATTTTTCCATGCCGATATCCGCGCCGAAGCCTGATTCAGTGACAACATAGTTCGCAAGTTTCAACGCGATCTTATCCGCGATGATCGAGGACTGTCCGTGTGCAATGTTGGCGAACGGTCCTGCATGGACGAACGCCGCGTTCCCTTCCAGCGTTTGCATCAGGTTGGGTTTGATCGCATCCTTCATCAACACAGTGACCGCGCCAGCCACACCCAAATCTTCTGCTGTGACAGCTTCGCCTTGTTTATTCGCGGCGACGACCATCTGCCCGAAGCGTTCACGCATATCTTCGAGTCCCGTTGTCAGCGCCAGGATCGCCATAATCTCGGAAGCCACAGTAATGTCGTAGCCGGAGCGATGTTCAAACCCCGCTTCTTCCTTGCCCAAGCCAACCTGTATCTCGCGCAGGAAGCGGTCATTGATGTCAACCACGCGGCGCCAGGTGATGGTGGATTCGTCCACATCGAGGCGCGCAAAGCGGCTCCGTTCTACGGGGGTGAGGTCGCTGGGATTCGTTTTGTTGATGCCAAGTTTTTTCAACCTGCGTAACATGGTGGCGGAGAATCTGCGATTCCCTTTTTTATCTGCGGGGCAGAGCGCGTTGAACAATTTTTCATCATCCTGCGTTTTTTCATGCATCACACGCGCATCCAACGCCGCGGCGACGAGATTGTGCGCGGCTGTGATGGCGTGGATGTCGCCAGTGAGATGCAGGTTGAATTCCTCCATCGGGATGATCTGCGAATATCCGCCGCCTGCCGCTCCACCTTTGATACCGAAGGTAGGTCCTTGCGATGGCTGACGGATCGCGGTAATCACTTTCTTGCCGAGATGCGCACCCAATGCTTGTGAAAGGCCAACGGTGGTCGTGGTCTTGCCTTCGCCGAGCGGAGTTGGGGTGATGGCGGTCACATCAATGTATTTGCCGTTCGGTTTATTCTTAAGACGTTGAAGGATTTCGAGTTTGACTTTGGCTTTATAAGGACCATACAGCTCAAGTTCATTTTCACGGATGCCAAGTTCCGCCGCCACTTGCAGAATGGGCTTGATCTCGGCTTCCTGCGCGATCTCAATATCAGACGGGACGGGTCGGCGCAGTTTAAGTTTGGTGGGCACGAATTTTACGGATGCCTTTTTCGCCACTACCTTTTTTACAACAAACTTCTTTACAACTTTTTTGACAGGCTTTTTGCTTGATTTGGATTTCTTTCCCCGGGTTGATTTTGTCGCCATGCTCATTGCTCCTCTAAAATGAATTCTGCCTACCGCTTATCTCATAGTTTACTAAACTTTTTGAAATAAATTACAGGCTAAATTATCTACTTTGCGTTTAGATATTTATGCGGCACTCTGCAATTATCGAAACTTTTCGGGTTTTTGGCAATGGTATTCCATCCCAACTTTCTGGGAAGAGGTCATGCTCAGACTTGGGTTGATTGAACAAATCGATTACGCGGTAATCAAAGTTCCCAACACTTCCCCCAGCAGCGCACGCGTTAGGTTACCTGCCTGGTCGCCGGAAAAAATCTGCACAGTGAGTTCGGGGTTTGCTGAGACCAGATCGAGCATCTGTTTCACTTTCGATTCCATTCCTCCCGTCACGTCTGCCGCGGCGGATTTTCCAATTCCCTGCTTGATCTCATTGAAGGATTGCAGTGTGATCTTTTCGACTTTCTTTGTGCGCGCAGGGAAATCCTCCCACACAGCGGATTCGATCCCTGCGAGCAGAATCCGTTCCGGGTTGAGGGCACGCGAAAGATGCATGAACAAATCTTCGGTGGAAAGAATCGTGCCGCCGCGTATTTCATCGAACACAGTATCTCCGAAAATAACAGGGACAATGCCCGAAGCCAATGCCATACGGATCGGCGTAGTCTCCCAAACAGAAACCCGTCCATCACTTGAGATCACACAGGACGAAGGCGGTAAGGAGATCGCGCGTATGTTTGCCTTGTGCAAAGCCTGCATCACATATCGATTCAACGCGGAAGCCTGATACCACACTTCCGCGAATCCCTTCCAATAATTATCCTGGGTCTCATCGCGTTCCCGGATCGCAAGAGGCGTGGCGCGCGGCAGACCGTCGCGCGTATTGTATTCGCTCGCGGGGACGTGGCCAAAAGAGCCGGCGCCGTGTCCGATAACGAGACGCAGGTCTGGCTGAGTCTGAAGCGCTGTCGCGATTTGCAGCGCGGCATCATCCATCACATCCAGCAGGGGAGTATAAGGTTGGGTTTTGTCGGTGATTAACGATCCGCCCAGTTTGAGGAAGACAAGTTCTTTCATGTCTCTATTGTAATCATAAATATATAAAGATGACAGTCACTTTTGCGCAGCGGGTGACTGTCATCTGCTTGCAAGTGGAAGTATAATCCCTCATCTTATGGGCGCCGTTGTAATTATTGCTGTTATTGTTTTTGCTTTGGGGGCATTGCTTGCCTTGCGGGCGGGGATACGCTCGCTTCAATCTGCACGTGTTGTAGTTTTTTATCGCACCCGCCAGGCGCGTATGCGCGTGGGCTGGCAATGGCTGACATTGGCGTTTGTGTTGTTTTCATTCACAGCCGCCTTCGCGCTCTTTGGTCAAACTGTTGCAAATCAAATTTTCCCTCCCCCCGCGCCCACAGCAACATTGACTCTAATCGTAGATCCAACTCTGACTCAGATTCCACCTCCAACACAAACAAGGATTCCCTTCGCGACGCGAACGCTGAATGTGACCCTGACTCCATCCTCCACTTTGACTCAAACATCCACGCCGACCCCGAGTCGGACTCCGACGGTCACTGCTTCAGGTACCCAATCCTTTACTCCATCCCCAACGAATTCATCCACGCCAACGAGTTCGCTCACTCCAACCGCGAGTCTCACTCCGACAATCACACGGACGCCAACTGCATCGTTAACTTTTACGCCTACGCGGACGCCCATCCCAACCTCAACGCTGAGACCATCCAATACGCCGCGTCCCACTGCGACGCGTCAACCAACAAGCACAATCACACGAACCGCGACGATTACACCGACGCCCACAAACACCCTGCCTCCAACGCTGACAGTTACACCCTCGAAAACTTTCACGCCAACAGCAAGTTTCACGCCGAGTGCGACTCCCACTTTTACGTCGACGCGGACACCGCGACCGACTCTTACATCAACAAAGACAAGCACGCCGCGTCCAACCGCGACATCTGTGCCGACAAACACTCCACGCCCTACTGCGACGAGTTCAATAACACCGACAATTACTTTGACTCAAACGCCGAGCCTGACACCCACGATCACTTTGACGCCGATTCCCTCCTCCACATTCACACCGACGCGCACGCCGATCCCAACTTCGACGGTGAGACCGTCTAATACGCCGCGTCCCACTGCCACGCGTCAGCCGACAAGTACAATTACACCAACCGCAACAATTACACGTACGCCAACATTAACCCTTACACCTTCGCAGACTTTCACCGCGACTTTAACGCCAACCCACACCATAACATTTACACCAAGTGTCACATCCACTTCTACCTCTACTCGAACTCCACGTCCAACCGCGACCCTTGAGCCAACGCGTACGCCGCGCCCGACTCTTACATCAACAAAAACGAGCACCCCGCGCCCTACTTTGACAAATACGTTAACCCCAACGAACACACATACTCCAACCGCCTCCTTTACTCCAACCATAACATTGATGCCGAGTCTGACACCCAGCTCTACATCAACGCGCACTCCGCGTCCAACGTTGACCTCAACGCAAACGCGCACGCCGCGGCCCACGTTGACAAACACCTTAACCCCAACGATTACATTAACTCCAACTGCGAGTTTCACTCCCACACTTACATTCACGCCAAGCGTGACACCTGCCTCCACTTCAACACGCACTCCGCGTCCAACATTGACCTCAACGCAAACACACACGCCGCGTCCGACCTCTACAAAGACCCTAACTCCAACGAATACTGCAACTCAAACCGCGAGCTCAACTCCCACGTCAACTCGAACTCCGCTCCCAACACTCACCACCACCTCAACGAATACGCCGCGTCCGACGTCCACGTTCACAGTGACTCCCACCGCGAGTCTGACACCCACCATCACATTGACGCCAACCCCTTCATCCACTTTCACGCCCACGCGGACGCCAATTCCGACCTCAACGGTCAGACCTTCGAACACGCCGCGTTCAACTGCCACGCGTCAGCCCACGATCACACCCAGCTCAACTCCCACAATTACGTTTACGCCCTCGCTGACATTCACTGCGACGCAAACTTTTACTCCCACTTCAACGTTTACTCCCACCTCGACCTTGACACCCAGCAATACGCCAACTTCGACCGCGACTCGAACACCGCGCCCGACTTTGACTCCTACATTCACGCGTACCCCGCGTCCCACCTCAACGAGCACACTGACCCCGACAAACACCGCGACTCAAACCCCGAGCCTCACTCCTACGTTGACCTTTACTCCCAGCGCAACGTTCACCGCGACTGCTTCGGCTACACCTTCGCAAACACGCACGCCGCGCCCAACGCTTACCCTCACACCGACGAATACGCCGCGTCCAACTTCAACGAGAACACGTACCCCGACCAACACCGCGACTCAAACCCCGAGTCTGACCCCCACATTAACGTTTACCCCGAGTGCAACATTCACGGTCACGCCGTCACGCACGCCGCGTCCAACATTGACTCCAACAACGACGCGTACCCTTCGACCAACAGCCACAAAGACATTCACCCCAACGATCACATTCACCTCGAGTGCAACGCTGACGTCTACATCCACGCGTACACCACAGCCAACATTTACACCGACGCCATCCCGCACACCGCGCCCGACAATCACGCTTACACCGACGCGTACTCCGAGACCTACCTCAACGGCTACGGCTGTGCCTTCGCGAACTTTCACGCCGACCAAAACTTTCACCGCAACACTCACCCGCACGTTGACAGCCTCAGTCACACCTTCGCGTACTTCGACGAGAACACCCACAATCACACGCACACCGTCGCGCACGCCGACCATAACGCCGACATTTACGCGAACCCGCACTCCTTTGCCAACGAACACTCCAACACCAACGCGCACGCCGCTATTTGTCAAAGTGAATGTCTATTTCACAGATAACAATCGCTTGATCGGCGGGCAACTGCCATATGAGGTCCCTGTGACGCGCTTTGTTCCCTCCGCAAAGAATCTGATTGGCGCCGTGCTCGATGAATACTTCAAGGGTCCCGGCGATGTGGAACGCAACCAGGGTCTCGCACTCGTGCTCAACGGCTTCACCGGGTACAGCAAACTCGAATATGCAAACGGCATCGCGCACGTCTATCTCACGGGCAGTTGTCAATCGAATGGCACGCTGTATACCATCGCGCAGGCGATCATGGCGAATCTCAAACAATTCCCTGAGGTTCAATTCGTCAAGATATACGATCAATATGGCGGCACGCGCGAACCTCTCGCGCGCGGTGACTCAACGCCGATCTGTCTCGATCCATCATACACTCCAAGTGCAACACCTTCGCTTACGCCAACCATAACGCTGACATTCACACCATCTGCCACTGCGACAGTTACGCCATCTCAGACTCCTTCACGGACTCCAACCTTCACATCAACAACCACACCTTCTGCGACATTGACCCCGAGTCGGACTCCGACCAAAACTGCTACAGCATCACTGACTCCTTCCCTCACCCCAACGCGGACTCCATCAAACACCCCGACTCTGATTCCCTCCCGCACGCCAACTGTGACCGTAACCCCGTCGCGGACAATCACTCCTCCCCCTACGGAGACGATGTCGCAAACCCCGTCACGCACACCAACCGCGACGATCACGAAAACCTTGACTTCCACGGTAACTCGAACGCCTCAGCCCACGCTGACCTCAACCAAGACTGCAACTTCATTACCCAGTAATACACCCACCGCGTCGTTCACTCCCTCGCGGATACCATCCAACACGCCGACAACGACCCCAACAGCAACGTTTACTTTGACATTCACGGCGACACCAACCGCTGCACCTTCACGAACGCTCACGGCCACATCCACGCGTACGCCGCGGCCAACCTCTACCTTTACCTTTACACTTACCCCGCTCCCCACATGGACTCAAACGCCGTCCTTTACGCCATCCATTACGCCTTCCAACACACCAACAAAAACTCCAACCGCGACGTTTACCCTCACACTCACCGCGACCAAAACATCCACGCCCGCATCCACGCCTACGCCGCTCCCGACAATCACATTGACACGGACATCAACGCCGCGCCCAACTTTCACCGTGACGCCCTCGCGAACTGCTACGGCTACGCCTTCGCGCACCGTGACGTTTACCCCGTCAACCACACCAACGCAGACTCCAAGCAAGACCTCCACTGCGACGTTTACTCCGACGCGCACACCGACAAATATATCAACCCAAACCTTCACACCGACTCAAACTCCATCCTCAACAGTGACGCCGAGCAAAACGCCGACTGCAACATTGACCCCGTCTCGAACGCCCACTTCCACACTGACTCCATCACGTACGGCTACGGCTACGCCTTCGCGAACTGCCACTTTCACCGCGACGCGTACTCCAACGAAAACCTTGACTCCTTCGTTGACGCCCTCGCGTACACCTACCAAGACATCCACGGTTACGCCATCCCGAACGCCGACTCGAACTCCGACTTCTTCGTTCACACCTTCGCGAACTGCCACTTTCACCGCGACGCGAACCCCGACGAAAACATTGACTCCATCATTGACCCCGTCACGTACACTGACTCCAAGTATTACCCCCTCGCGCACTCCCTCTCGGACGCCGAGCGTCACACCGACGAAAACTCTTACCCCCACGCGGACTCCATTCCAGACGCGTACACCGACTCCGAATCGCGGTTGTGACCGAATTGAATTCGTGAAAGATGTGACTGTGCCCGATAATTCCGTTTTCCTGCCGGGTTCATCATTCACGAAAGTGTGGCGGTTGAAAAACAACGGCGCCTGCACATGGACAACAAATTATCGAATCGTTTTTGTAAGCGGACAACAAATGGGTGGGCAGAACCTGATGCCGCTTCCCGCGGCGGTCCCTCCTGGTCAGACCGTTGACATCACCATGAACTTCACGGCGCCTCTCCTCCTCGGCGATCATCGCGGCAATTGGCAGATCAGAAATGAAAGAGGTGACATCTTCGGCACATCCTCCACTGCGAACCAGCCGTTCTGGGTATCCATCAAAGTGAGAACACCCGCGCTGACTGGCACGGTCTACGACTTCGTTGCCAATGCCTGTTCAGCGCAGTGGTTCAGCGGCGCAGGGACTCTCAACTGCCCGGGCACAAGCAATGACCAAAACGGATTTGTCTTGAAACAGACAACCTCAAAACTCGAAGATGGCACAACTCTTCCAAGACCCAGCCTGTTGACCGTTCCACAAAACACGTTCAACGGCTATATCCGCGCAGTGTATCCATCCTTCAGAGTGCTGAACGGTGATCGTTTGCAGGCAATTGTCAACTGTGAAGATAAAGCCGCGAAATGCGGAGCCCTCTTCCGCGTGGATTATCAACTGGCAGATGGACTCGTACGAGACTTCTGGGCATTCGGCGAACAATACGATGGAAAGTATTTCGTCGTGGATTTGGATCTGAGTCCGCTGGCAGGGCAGAATGTGAAATTCGTGCTCACGATTCTTTCACTTGGCGACGCGTCTGGCGACCGCGCGTTATGGGTCGAGCCGCGCATTGTGAGGAACGCGATTCCGGTAACGATCACTCCAACGCCGTAAGGACATCAGGAAACGCGTACACAAGCAGACGCGTACAGATGAGACAACATATCTACGTGTTTCCCTGTTTACGTGTCTACGCATTTTTTTCTCCCCTGCTATAATCCTCCTCATGGATATTCGTGCAGGGATCATCGCCGCGATTGTCTTATCGGTGATCGGTGCGATATTAATTTTCCGCTCCGGGTATCGCGCATGGCTGTCGGCGAGGAAACTTACCTTTTACAGAATCAGGCGTCAGCGCGAAAGAGGCGGGCTGTTCACCATCCTGGGCGCGCTGATGGTGTTGTCCTTCGCCATCTGGCTTTCATTTTTCGGCGAACCAATCGCGTTTCGATATTTTCCGCCATCTCCAACGGCAACATTCACGCCCACGATCACTGTCGTTCCATCCATCACGCTTTCTCCAACAATCACACTCACACCCACAATCACCGATACTCCCTCGGTTACAGATACACCAACCATCACGCCAACGCCGTTCATTCCCCCGGCGATTGAAGTGTTGTTTGAAAGCGTCGTCACGCCGAATCCAAACGCGGTATTCAGCCCGCTTCAATTCACGCTGAATTGTTCCAGCTTCAACGACTACATCGCTGCAACAGTTTTTCAAAACCCCATCCGGTACATGTGCGCCGTGTTTTCGTATGCCGAGATGCTGCCCGGCTCGCAATGGACCGCGCTCTGGTTTCGCAACGGCGAACTCGTGCATTACGAAACGATCCCGTGGGATGGCGAAACCGGCGGCTACGGATTCACCGAATGGGAGGCGCCGCCCGATCAATGGTTACCCGGCACATATGAAGTTCAAATTTTTGTCGGGCTGGAATGGAAAGTGGTCGGTCAATTTCTTTTGCAAGGCGACGCGCCGACTGCAATCGCCACTTTAACTTTGATTCCCCATGCAACAAGCACCCCGCCTCCTCCTCAGCCGACGACTGGTACTGGGACCCCGTAATTCCTCATCTATAGATGATTATCGGTGGTTGAGTAGTCCCGCCAGATCGTGACGGGACGTATCGAAACCACCAATTACAAGAAATATCTCCATGACAATATTAATTCTGCTTACTTGCTGGTTTCGATACGCCTTCGGCATTCGCCTCAGGCTACTCAACCAGCATTGTTACTCGTTTTGATAAAAGGTAAACACATGCCCCAACAATCCTTCCAGGACTACTACCCCGACTATTTCGCCCACTGCTTCGGATGCGGCAAACTCAACGAAGACGGACACCAGATCAAAAGTTATTGGGATGGTGATGAGTCAGTCTGTCACTTTATGCCCAAACCCTATCACATCGCGATCCCCGGCTACGTCTACGGCGGGTTGCTCGCCTCCCTCATTGATTGTCACGGCACAGGGACAGCCGCCGCGGCGATGTACAAATCGTTGAAAGAGCAAGACCCCAACGCTGAACCCAACACACGCTTCCTCACTGCATCATTGCACGTGGATTATCTCAAGCCGACTCCATTGGGTGTTGAACTCGAAGTGCGCGGCAAAGTGAAACAACACAGCGGGCGCAAGGTCGTCATCGAGGAATGGATTCTCGCCAACGGCATTATTACTGTACGCGGGGAAGTAGTCGCGGTGCAAGTGCCTGAGTCTATGGTGGAGGAGCTGTTGAAAGGGAAATAACATAATTGTGTCATTGCGAGGAGGACTTTAGTCCGACGTGGCAATCTCCTCGCGAGCTGGGGATTGCTTCGGGCAAAGAGCAAAAGCGCCCTCGCAACGACATCATTAATTGGGGGTTTAGTCGTATAATTTCATTACCAATGAAAAGGCAAAAGGCATGACTTCCAAATTTGCCCTCGTTATCGCGAATACAGAATATCAGGATGCGAGTTTCGCAAAACTGACCGCGCCCGGCAAGGACGCGGAGGAATTTGCCCAAATCCTGCGTGACACGAAGTGTGCCGCGTTCGACGATGTGCAGGTTCTGCTCAATGAAGGCGAAGGAAAGACCCGCCGTTCGATTGCGCGTTTCTTCGCTGAACGAAAACGCGATGATCTGTTGCTGTTGTATTTCTCAGGGCATGGAGTGCGCAATGAAGTGGGACAATTATTCCTCGCCGCAAACGACACAGAAATAAACATTCTCGAAGCGAGCGGCATCCCCGCCGAGTTTGTGACTCAATCCATGAACAACAGCCGTTCACAGCGACAATTGTTGATTTTAGATTGTTGTAACAGCGGTGCGTTTGCTTATGGAACAAAGTCTACGGGCGCAGTGGGAAAGAGCATGGGCATAGCATCCGCCTTCGAAGGAAGCGGATTTGGGCGCGTCGTGCTCACCGCCACCGATGCAACTCAATACGCCTGGGAAGGGGACAAGGTAATCGGCGATACGCAGAAATCCGTTTTCACACATTTCCTCATCGAAGGACTCAAAGGCGAAGCGGATCGTGACAGTGATGGTCGCATTCATGTGGATGAACTATATGACTATACCTACGAACAAGTTGTTCGCCGAACGCCAAAACAAACACCGGGCAAATGGTCTTACAAGCAACAGGGCGATATTGTCTTGCGTGAAAATTTACAGCCCCGCGAAGTGAAACCTGCGCCATTGCCATCTGATTTACTTGAATTGCTTTCCCATCCAAATTCAAGTGTGCGGAGGGTTGGGATTCAGGATTTGATAAGTGTATTGAACGGAAAACATCTCGGTCTTGCTCGCGGCGCAGAGGAAAAACTGCGAGAGATCGCCGAAAATGACGATAGTTTTAGTTTTCGCAGAACCGCGAGCGAAGCACTGACTGCGCGCGGATTGATCGTTGAACAGCCTGCGCCCATACCTTTTGAAGTTCCAAAAGAAAAACAAAAAGAAGAAAAGAAAATTGAAAAGCCAATTGCTGTTCCATCGCGTCAGATTCACTCTCCCCGTGTTGACAAGTCTAGGGAGAAAACACCGCGCATACTTCCTGACTGGAAAAGCATTGCCTCAAGATTTAATCTTCGCGTGATTCTAGGAATTGGCGCGCTTCTCGTGGTGATTAGTCTCGCAACAGTCGCTTTGCCTACCCTAAGAAATAGGTTTACGCTTGGCATTGGCTCAACGATGATCTCCGACAAAGACGGTATGACTCTTCTCTACGTTCCCGCTGGCGAATTTACCATGGGCAATGATAATGACAGCGATGATGAAAAGCCGGTCCACACAGTTACTCTGGACGCCTTCTGGATTGACCAGACCGAAGTGACCAATGCCATGTATGCCCAATGCGTGGATGCGAACCAATGCGACCCGCCCTCGAATACAAGTTCTTATACTCATCCGGAGTATTTTGGAAACTCTGAATTTGATAACTTTCCCGTTCTTTATGTTTCATGGAATGACGCCAATGATTACTGTACCTGGGCGGGCAGAAGATTACCCACCGAAGCCGAATGGGAAAAAGCCGCGCGCTGGAAACCCTCCCCCGCTGGGGGAGGGCAGGGTGAGGGCGAATCGCTGACCTATCCTTGGGGTAATGATTTTGATGGGACAAAAGTAAATTTCTGTG
>Ga0247727_10001978_pt1 | contig 47477 bp, 52 predicted proteins | sample WisWelCaveWW1625_FD_202498 | JGI IMG/M metagenome (GOLD analysis project Ga0247727, IMG submission 202498) | Biofilm microbial communities from Wishing Well Cave, Virginia, United States - WW16-25 | ecosystem: Environmental > Aquatic > Deep subsurface > Groundwater > Cave microbial mat | place...
ATTACCACACTTATGAGGCGAAGATTGTGGTAATCAAGGGAGCGTACACGTATAAAGGCAAGAAGTATGGTCCTGGTTCTTACCTCTCAATTCCGGGGGGAGACAAGCATGAAAGCGGTGGTGTTGATGATTCTGAGACCATCTTCCTTATACAACAGCCCGGCAAATTTGATTTGAACCCAGTCGAGCCGCCGAACGAGAAAAAATAGGCAGAGGGAAGATTCAAAGAACTCGTCAGGACGACACTCGCACGGTTCGTACTCTCACTCTTGTGTAGTGAGTGGCTCGTTTTTCTCTGAGACGAGATCAACGGGCAACTGCACATAACACGCCGCACCATCGACGCTCGCTTGTTTGTTAAGGGCTGGATAAGTAGTGCTCGCTCACCCCGCCCGTCAATTGTAAGTAAAAGGCGGGCGGGGTTCGTGTAGCGGCGACACGTTATGCGGCATGCACGGCGGCAATCAAACAGTCTGCGTGTTCACGCGCGGAGTTTTTTTGGGGAATGATGATGCGAGTGTTGTGTCGTACGGAAGTTCGTTCGAGTCTATCGGCAGTCGAGTCTCCTGAAAAGTTTTCGTCAACTAATGCCGAAGGCATCCCTTCGGGACAAGCAACACGTTGAGCGGACTTAGAAAGTGTCTTCATGCTGGCATTCACGAACACATAACAACCAAAACAACGACGCTCCCTTTGTTGATAGAAACTTATTGTGGTCGCTCAACACTTTTGCTCGCAGTAAATGAATCTTTCATAGCTCGCAAAAGTGCTGCGTTGTTTTAGTGAACGTTATGTGCAATTGCCCTTTAGATAAGGAGACAACTATGACGTGAAGACATGATCTTCCTACGCAAGCTGCTGCAACCTAATCAACTAATCTATCCACCACAATCTAACAGGAGTATTTTTTATGAACAGTACACATGAGAAAACAGAAAGTCGTACGCAGTGGTCGGCTGCGTGGGAACGGGCATTACCATACCTTGCATTGGTGGGACCGGGTAGCTGGCTGATTGCTGCCTTGGTTCGAGCTGCAGGAATTGGGACTCTTGAAGGTGGTCTAGGCTGGGTCAGTCGTCCCGAAGGTTTTATCATGACCATTGGAGCTCCGTTCTTCGTGGCTACATTTATTTTTATGGGGCAACGCCTTGCAGAACGGTCAGTTCGAACTGGTATCGCAGTCACCGTACTTGGTATACTTGGTGTTGCTCCTCTCGCTGCTGTCTCCGGGTTTCGGTTGTTCGCAGCGGCATTTACCGATGCTGGTATTGACCCAAACACTATCAATCAGGCATTCGAAGCTGAGTCAGTCTGGTATCTCGGTGTCTTAGTTCTCAACTTGGGACAATTCCTGGCATGGATAATCGCAGGAATCGCTATCCTTCGCACTGACATTGCAGCAAAATGGGCTGGAGTCGCTCTTATCCTCGGTGTACCATCAGTGATTATTGCACAAGCCCTGTACTTCAATCTCGAGGTATTCTGGCCACTTGGGACCGGATTGTGGCTCATAGGCGTTTGGGGCCTTGTCGCTTCCAGGGACAACTGATCAGCACGGCAGATGTATATCCTGTTGCGGACATCCAAACTTCAGCAAGCAGAAGTTCAAGGTCAGCTTTGCCTAAAAAGAACGGAGGTTATATGAAGAAAGCGAAGAAAGCCAAGATGGTGCTTTTAGTGTCTGCCATTGTTATTGAGCTTGCGGCAGTGATCATGATTGCCAAAGCAATTGCAACTAACTCGTCACCAACAACCGGACTAACATTCTTGGCTATTGGGTCGTTTTTTCTGGTGATCGGAATGACAAGAAAATCTGAGAACGGCAAGACGGAGGCAGGCTGACAACGAATCTATGAAGTGGAGTACGTTCCCATCGCAAAACAACGAACGCATAACAAGCAAAACACCGAAAAACTACGACGTTCACTTTTTTCATATGAGAATTATAGAGTTCACTCACCCCGTTGCTCACGTTTTGGTTGCTTCGCTCTTTTGCGAGTTCGCAACGGGGCGGCGTAGTTTTCGGAAACATTAGGTGTCATTGCGTTGCTTGCGGTGCTTAGGAGATCGTTAAGGACATGATCGCATACCTCATCTTGGTGCATCGGTATCCCGGCCAGTTCATCCCGACTTTGTCGGGAAGGGCAATTTACCATCCCGCCAACTACGCTGTAGAAATCGTCGATGATCATTGAAGGAGCCGCAAATCATGCGTGAGAAAAAAATCGCCCCAATACCTCCCGGAGAAATTTTGCTTGAAGAGTTTCTCAAGCCGATGAACATCAGCCAGTATAAGCTGGCAAAGGATATTTATGTTCCTCCAATAGACGCTATTTCTCTTTGGATTTCCCATCCAGATCTCCGTATCTGCTGAGCTTGGACGCTATATTCTTCTTTCGAATTTGTAAATAGTCGCCGCCATGACGGTCAAAACCTGCTGGCTGGCATACGAGGTGGATTCAATCTATCAGAAAGGATCATTTGTGGAACTCGGACTTACCTTAGCGTGCAGTATTTTTGCATTGGGATTTGCCGTGTATCTGGCAAAATGGGTTTTGAAAAATGACGACGGCACGCAAGGCGTAGCAAACTTCCAGCTCACGGATGATGGCCGTCGCCATCACGGGATCATTCTGACGGCGCAAAAGCAGGCGAGAGAGAGGGTAGTGCAAGGCATCAGCGAGGAAGAGTATACGACGGTGATTCGCGTTCTTCAACGCATCATCAGCAATCTGCCGGGCGAAGCGCACGAAAAATGTAACGCGCAATGAAAAAACTTTAAAAACTCCGTGGAATTCAAATTCTGTGAGCGATTTTAAAAGATTGTTCAATCGGCTAAATATTTACCGCAAATCAAGTTTTTGTGTGATATTATTCATCGTTATTTTTTACGGCTTGAGCGATAATCAGGAGAACGGCATTGACCGCCAACACGAACGACATCATTGACCAAAAACAAGGCAAACGGCCTCGCGATCACTGGCAGGATGAAAAAGACCGGCTGATTGCCGAGCTTGAAAAGAAAATTCTCGGCAGGCGCGAGCAGATCACGATTCAAGAAATATCTGCGGCCCCCATGCCGGAGTTGCTGCTTGCCGCTTTTCGGAATTATGCGCACGGCATCGTCCGCCGCGAACGTCCGCTGGTTTTGCAAGGCTCGCATCGCTTCGTTCTCGATGACGACGAAATCAAAGCCCACCTGCGCCATCTTCGCGAGCTGTTGATCGACCGCTTGGTTATGCCGCGCGATGAAGTCATCGAAGTGATCGTTTTCGCCTTGCGCCTGCAATTTGACGTCATTACCAAGCCGCGGGCGGCGCTCGTCGATTTGCTCTACGAGCGCGCGCTCGAGCGCGATCGCGACGACATTCGGACGATCGTTGCCGGGCTCGGGGAGCAGCGACCGATGATTTCCGCGTTGCTCGATTTGATCGGCGGTTATCCGGCGGGGTCGGTGAATCGCGAAGCGTTTGTCGCGCTGTGCCGCCGCGCCGAAAAGACCGCGTATGGCGACAAACCCGTCACCGCGCTGCTGGCCGACCTTCACGACTTTACAAGTTTTTGCGGCGCCATCGCCGGCAAGCCGATCACCGAGGTCGACAATCAAACCGTTCTTGGCATTCTCTTCGAGAGAAATCTCAAAGAGCTGGCCGAAGGTTTATTGCCAACGCTCACGCAAAAGGACAAATGGACGCTTGCGGAAATCGAGAAGATTCTCGAGCATCAAATCGTCAGCAGCGGCCTGCCTTTGGGCGCGCCGGCGTCCGGCCAAATTTTTCTGCCGCCGGAAATCGATCTTAGAGCCTTTTTCGATGATGCGCCGGGTGAGGTTCATGACGATCTCGATAATAACGGCCAAGGCCGCAAAATGTATAGCGCCGAGAATCCGGCGATAAGTGACGTTGAAACCGCCTTGCAGGATACCGGCGCCTTCCAGCGAGTTTACGATATATTTACAGACTCACCGGAAAACGATGTTACCGATGAACCCAAAGCCGCCGCGCAAAATTCCCCCATTGCCGCCCGCCAATCGTCCCATGAATTTCAGATTTCCATTCCATCTCAGCCATTGCATCGCTTAATTGACGACCAGAGCCGGGCGCTGTTAGTGAAAAAGATTTTCAAAAAAGATGTGGAGGCTTACGCCAGGTTTGTCGATTCTTTGGAACTTGCTGAAAACTGGAAGGTCGCGAAGGAAATCCTCGACGAGGAATTGTCGATGAGAAAAAGCAATCCCTACTCCAAAGAAGCGGTGCGCCTGAGCGATTTGGTTTTTAGCAGATACTTTCCGCGACGGTGAGGATGAGCTTCGCATTCCGTAATGGCGCAATCTCGGGTGGAGTGTATGCCATTTTGGAAATTTTTTTTCAACCCAGCCAAGCGCCGACAGCAAAAAGATGTTTCCAACATGACATTCAGGGATGAGTATTCACCGTTCACTGAGGCATTACCTGCATTCGTAATGCCTCAGTGACGGGTGCTAGCGCAAGCATCCTGCTTGCAGTCTGGACGACTGCGCTACAGTTCTCCACCAATAACTGAGGCATTACCTGTATTCCAAACTTTTGCTTGACTCCGAAATCGGGGTTGATTATTTTGTATGCCAAATTCGACGCACCCAATTGAATAATGGTTGCCTCCACATGCTGGGGAAATAGCACGGCGGCGATACTGGCTCGTCAAGTTAGGGCAGGTAGCTATCGCCGATAGCGGGTGTTCATTTTTATAAAGTTTGAAGGGTGCGTACTTTGTCGCGCCAACCTGAAAAAATCCTGGCATACAAGACCCTCGTCAACGAATATATCAATTCCATTGATTTGCCGAGCCAGCCGGCAAGCCTTTACGGCCCGATTCGTTACACGCTCGAAAGCGAGGGCAAGCGCTTGCGGCCGGTGCTGGCGCTTTTGGCGTGCGATGCGATAGGCGGCGACGTGAAGGCCGCGCTGCCCGCAGCGACGGCGATCGAGCTGCTTCACAATTTCACGCTGGTTCATGACGACATCATGGATCGCGACGACACGCGTCGCGGGCGTCCGACGGTTCACAAAAAATGGGATAGCGACGTCGCCCTGCTCGCCGGCGACGGGTTGTTGGCGCTCGCTTATCGTTATCTCTTACAGGTGAGCACGCCAAATCTTGCCCGCATCGCCAGAATTTTTACCGACGGCATTATCGAATTGTGCGCAGGGCAGGCCCTTGATCGCGAGTTCGAAAGCAGTGCCAAGGTGAGCATGGACGATTATATCGATATGATCTCCAAGAAAACGGCGCGGCTCCTGGCCATCGCCGCCGGCATCGGCGGATTAATCGGCAATGGCAATCAGCGGCAGATTGAGTTATTGACTACCTATGCTGAGAATCTTGGAATAGCTTTTCAAATACAGGACGATTTGCTGGACATCACCGTCGAGCAGCATATTCTCGGCAAGGATTTTGGCAGCGACATCAAGAGGCACAAGCGGACGTTTTTGGTTTTGTACGCGATGCAGCACGGATCGCCGGACCAGCGGCGCTATCTGCAAAAAGTGATGGAAACTCCCGGCCTGACGAACGACGACATTCTCAAGGTGCGCAGCGTGTTCGAAGCAACGGGCGCTCTCGGCGCGGCGACGCAAGCGGTTGGAAATTATATCGACCGCTCAAAATCCGCATTGCAGGAGCTTTCCCGATCCGCGAACGTGGCCGGCTTGCAGACGCTCTCGGATATTGTTCTGAGTCGAAATGCGTGAACATCGACTGAGAGGAAACCATAGATGACGAATCTTCTTTTGCCGGGGTGAAAAGAAAGGCCATTTATGGTTGAAGCCAAGGTTCGAATTCTCAACAAGCAGGGTCTGCATGCGCGGCCGGCGGCGCAGTTCGTCAAGACCGCGGCGCGCTTCAGATCGGACGTTTGCATCGCGCGCGAGGATCAGGTGGTCAACGGCAAAAGTATCATGGGCGTGATGATGCTCGCCGCAGAACAGGGCAGCGAAGTAACCCTTTCAGTAACCGGTGAAGACGAAGAACAAGCGCTCAAGGCTCTCGTAGCGTTGTTTCACCGCAAGTTTGATGAAGAATGACCAATAAAGCTCTCATGTCAGTTCTCAGACTAAAAGAAGCAAAGGAAATCGTTTTGCACGGCGTTGCCGCGTCGCCGGGTATTGCCATTGGCAAAGCATTCGTGCTGACCGGCGAGCAGGTGAAAGTCGATCCACGCATCATTGGCGACGACGAAGTGCCAGTGGAGATTGAAAAGCTGATGAGCGCGATCGAGCGCGCCAAGCAGGATTTGCAAACCGACCGCACGAACGCGGCGAACAAAGTGGGCCGCGAAAAGGCGCGGATTTTCGAAGCGCACCAGATGCTGCTCGAAGACGACATGCTCATCAACGAGGCGCGCGAGATCATCCACAAAAAGCACTTGAGCGCCGACAGCGCCTTCTACGAAGTCGTGCAAAAATATCAGGATCATCTCGGCCAGAAAGTCGCAGAAACCTTTCGCGACCGCGTCGCCGATCTGCGCGATGTGAAGCGCCGGGTGGTGCGCCACATTCAGGGCGTGCGCCGCGATTTTCTGAACCAAGTGCAAGACAGCGCTATCATCGTCGCTCGCGATTTGACGCCGACGGATACGATCACGCTCGACCGCCACAAGATTCTCGGCTTTGCGACAGACATGGGAGGCAAAACTTCCCACGCCAGTCTCGTGGCGCGTTCTTACGAAGTACCGGCGGTCGTCGGCCTGCGAGACATTTTCAAGCAAGTGAAAAGCGGTGATCGCTTGATCCTTGACGGCATCGCCGGGGCCGCGATCATCAATCCTTCGGCATCGACCCTGAAAAAATATCGCAAGCGGCAAATCCAGCAGCACGAGATCAGCAAGAAGCTCGACACCCTGCGCGATTTGCCGTCGCGCACGCTCGACGGCAAGGACATCGAGCTGGCCGCCAACATCGAGTTTTCCGATGAGATTGATTCGGTGGTCGCGCACGGCGCGCGCGGCATCGGCTTATTTCGCACCGAGTATCTCTATATGAAAACCTCGCTGCTGCCGACGGAAGACGAGCAGCTCGAAGTCTATCGCGAAATGGCCCAGCGCATGAGGCCGTACCCGGTCATCATTCGCACGATGGATCTCGGCGGCGACAAATCTCCGCAGTGCATCAATATTCCCCCCGAAGACAATCCGTTCTTGGGATGGCGCGCCATTCGCATCAGCCTGGAAATGCAGGAAGTTTTTCTCGCCCAACTGCGCGCGATTTTGCGCGCCAGCGCCTTTGGCAACGTCAAAATCCTCTTGCCGATGATTTCCGGCGTCGGCGAATTGAAAGAAGCGCTCGACATTATCGACCGCGCCAAAGAGCAGCTCAGGAAAAAGAATCAAGACTATTCAGACGCCACCGAAGTCGGCATGATGATCGAAGTGCCTTCCTCCGCGGTGCTGGCGGATGTCTTTGCCGAACGCGTCGATTTTTTGAGCATCGGCACGAATGACCTGGTGCAGTACGTGCTTGCCGTCGATCGCGGCAACGAGCGCATCGCGCATCTTTATCAAAATTTGCATCCGGCGGTGTTGCGCCTCCTGCGCGACGTGATTCAAAAAGCGCACGAGAAGGGCGTATGGGTCGGCATGTGCGGCGAGATGGCCGCAGATCCATTGGCCACCATCCTGCTCATCGGCATGGAGATCGACGAGCTAAGCGTCAGCCCGATCGCGGTGCCGGAGATCAAGCGCATCATTCGCGCCGTGGATTTTCAGGAGGCCGCCTCCGTCGTGCGCAAAGTGATGGAAATGTCCGGTGCAGCCGACATTGAGCACTTCATGATGCGCTATATGCGGCGAAAATTCAAGGATATGGTTTTTTAGCCTGATAAAATCCCAAGGTGGAAAAAAGCAGTCAAAGATGAAAAGCCTCACGCAAAGGCGCAGAGACGCGAAGAAAGCGCAAAGGATAAAGTGAAGGACGAATTGGGGGGATCGTTGTAAAAAATCTGGCTCACGGGTGCATTAGGTGTTTTTAAAACAGCCCATCCACCGAAAGTCACCGAAGCCGCCGAGATTCGCCGAGAAAAAGCAAAAATAAAAATTCGGTGCCTCTCGATGCTTTTCGGCGGCCTTCGGCGGAAGAAGAGTCTTGTCCGTCTATGACTGTTAAAAATCACGTAATGCTCCCGGGCTCACAGAAATAGAACCACTGAAATGAAAAGATTTTTTTCTGTGGCAGTTCCAATTCTGTGAGCGAGGGTTTTAGAGTTTTGTTCTTTGCGATAACTTGGCGGCTTAGCGTCTTTGCGTGAGGTTTTTTTCTTTACTTTTTTTATGAGGAGCACAACTTTGAAGGAACTCAACTCGCCCTCCGTTCGCGCCATCGATGGTGCCGGCATGATCGACCGCGTGATGACCATGCCCGAACACTTTCAACAGGCTTGGACGGACGCCCAGGGCATGCGCTTGACTCTCGATAAAAGCCGCATACAAAATATCATCATCGCCGGGATGGGTGGCTCGGCCATTGCCGGCGATGTTGTGCGCTGCGCCACCTATGGCAGCTTGCCGGTTCCGTTGCACGTGTGCCGGTCTTATCGCCTCCCTTTTCAGCCCACTGACAAGACGCTGTTTATTGCTTCCTCTTATTCTGGCAACACCGAAGAGACGCTCTCTGCCTTCGACGTCGCTCGCCGAAGCGGCGCGCAAATTATCTGCGTAAGCTCCGGGGGAAAAATCAGTGAATTTGCCAAAGCCGACAACCTGCCGCTTTTCAAATTGCCGGAAGGATTTCCGCCGCGCGCCGCGCTTGCTTTTTTGGTTGTTCCGCTGCTGACGATTTTTTCTCATTGCGGTTGGCTGACTTCGACAAGCTCAGTCGGGCCTCAAAAAGTCGATGGAGAAATCGCCGGGCTTAGCGCGCAACTGCGCGAGCTGCGAAAGCTTTACGCTCCCGAGGCCGGCGATGAAAACAATTTTGCAAAAAAAATAGCGCGCGCGCTTTATCAAAAAATTCCTCTGGTATATGCCGGGGTGGAAAATTTTGAAGCCGTTGCCAGCCGGTGGAAAGGCCAGTTTTGCGAGAACGGAAAAACCCTGGCATTTTGGAACGTCTTCCCCGAATTGAATCACAACGAGATCGTCGGTTGGGGATTGCCGGGCGCGTTCGATCGAAATCTTCAAGTCATCTATCTGCGCGACCGCGACGACCATGAGCGCATCCAGCGCAGAATGGACATCACCAGAAAAGTCATCGAGCAGACCGGCAATCCCATAATCGAAGTATGGAGCCAGGGCGAATCGCGCCTGACGCGCATGTTCTCGACGATCTTCTTGGGAGACATGGCAAGCGTCTACCTCGCGGTATTAAATGGCGTTGACCCGACGCCGGTGACGAAGATCGATTTTCTCAAGAACGAACTTGGAAAAAATACGTGAGTGAGGATCATATGGCAATTGCCATTCAAGGCCTCGCGCCGCTACTGCAAGTCTTCGACATGCCGACATCAGTCAAGTTCTACCGCGACGTGCTCGGGTTCGAAGTCGTCGAGACGTCGCAGCCCCGAGACGGAGACGACTTCGATTGGGGGCTGCTCAGGCTCAATGACGCAGAGGTGATGCTCAACACGGCGTACGAAAAACACCAGCGGCCGCCAGCCCCGGATCCCGTCCGCCTCGCCGCCCACATGGATACCGCGCTCTTTTTCGGTTGTCGGGACGTGGACGCGGCATACACCTACCTCCGCGCGAAGGGCGTCAATGTGAAGGAGCCGATCATTACGGACTACAGCATGAAGCAGTTGTATGTCACCGATCCGGACGGGTACAACCTCTGCTTTCAGTGGCCAGTGGCATAACGAGCAATTTCCTGCCAACACCTTACAGTCTGAAAAAGCGTTCGTCATGGACAATCCTCCAATTCTAGATCCGCTATTTCGCGAAGCAGTAGCTGCCATCGACGCGGGTGACGTGACCACGCTGGAACGCCTCTTGGCCGCGAACCCCAGGTTAGTCCGCGATCGACTCGACTCTCCCGGCGCCTGGTTGCGCGACAAGGTCGGCGGCGCACTCGACGATTTCTTCAAGCAACCGTACCTGCTCTGGTTTGTGGCGGAGGATCCGGTACGAAATAACAAGTTGCCCAAGAACATCGCGCAGGTGGCTCGTGCGATCATCCAGGCAGCGCAGCGTGAGGGAATAGAGAGTCTCCAAGAGCAGCTCGATTATGCGCTCCGGCTGGTGGCCTGGTCATGGATCGCGCGGAAGTGCGGGGTGCAGATCGAGCTTATTGACGTGCTGGTCGATGCCGGAGCTTCTCCCCACGGAAACCCGGACAACGCCCTCATCAATGGCAACCTCGTTGCTGCCGAGCATCTCGTCGAACGCGGGGCCACGATGTCACTGGGGACGGCACTTTGTCTCGGACATTGGGACGACGTTACGCGCCTCGCGCAGACAGCAAGCGCCAGGGAAAAGCAATTCGGATTTATTCTTGCCGCTCTCAACGGCAAGGCCGAGGCGCTCAGGCGGATGATCGATCTCGGCGTTGACCTGAATCGTCCCAGCGAAAATCTTTATTCGCACGGCACTGCCCTTCACCACGCCGTGTGTTCCGGTTCGCTGGATGCGGTCAAGGTGCTCGTTGAAGCCGGCGCTGAGCTTGGCGCGAAAGACACCGCTTGGCAGGGGACGCCGCTCGATTGGGCCGAGTATTACATTCGCGAAGCGAAGAGAGATGACGCCGGAAAAGCATATCCCGAGATCGCCGCGTACCTTCGCGGGAAGGGAGGCCAGCGATGAGATTTCATGCTTGATTGACGAGTTCGCCGAAGTGTCGTCCAATACTTCTACCTCAGCAGCGGGACAAGCCTAAAAACAAAAAGAATCCAAAATTAAACTTGATGATAATGACGAATTTCGTTATCGTTTGTTGATGAACACTAGCAGCAAACGAAGGGAAAAGCCATGAACAGAGATGAAATAATACTCTTTCTGCGCCGTTTTAGAGAAAAATACCATACAAAATACAACATTATAAAACTCGGGGTTTTTGGCTCGGCGGCCAGAGATAATATGAACGATGGAAGCGATATTGATATTGTCGTCGATTTGAGAAGGCCCGACCTATTTGACCTCGTCGGTATAAAGCAGGCGCTGGAGGAACAACTCCACCAGCGGGTAGATATTGTGCGGTACAGGGATAGCATGAACAAATATCTAAAGGAGAGAATTGATAGAGAGGCCATTTATGTATGATAAAGAATTGGTTCTGGAAGTATTGACCCAAATTCATCAGGCCGCAGCTACCGTTAGTATGCGATTTAAACCTATAAAGTCGGCAAATGATTTTACCGATTCACCAGGAGGCATGGAAAAACTTGACGCGATCTGTATGCAATTGATTGCGATTGGCGAGAGCTTGAAAAATATCGATAAAATTACCGGCAAGTCGCTCTTACACAAATATCCTCAAATAGAATGGGATAAAATCAAAGGAATGAGAGACATTATCAGCCATCACTATTTTGATGTGGATGCTGAAGTCATTTTTGATGTCTGCCAAAATCATATTGATGATCTGGCGAAGACGGTAAACCAAATTATCAAAGATATGTCACAATGAGCATAATTCAATTTCAACACCTCCTTGCGAGCCGCCAGGTTCCTGTTCACTATGAGGTTGATGATTTTGAGCAAGACCTGAGAACATTAAGGCAAATGAAGCGGCTGTGATCATTGTACGCTAAAGTTCTCAAAGCTGCTGGAGAATAAAACATCGTGTTCAACAGTTCATTCGCACGAAATATAATTAACTGCTCATAACGGTTAGCCAGCACGCGGCGGTTGAATCAGCAGGAGGCAAGTATGCCCAAGATCGACCGAGTCATTGTGCTCCTCGTGTACGAGGACATTCCAGCGGCGCATGATTTTCTTGTTGAAGCGTTTGGCTTCACCTCGGGCGGCATTCACCGGGATGCTGAAGGCCAGGCCGTTCATGGTGAAGTTCGTGCAGGCGACCTTGTGATTTGGCTGCATCGCGTTACCCCGGAATTCAAGCTGGCTTCGCCACGCTCCCTGCCGGCGGCCAGCTCCGGCCTCGTGGTCCATGTTGACGACGTTGATGCGCACTGCGAGCGGGCGCGAGCACGCGGCGCACATCTCGAAAGCGAACCCAAAGACATGCCGTACGGCCAGCGCGAGTACGGTGTTAGGGATCCGGAGGGGCACCGGTGGGTGGTTCGCCACTCCGTTGAAGTAGAAAATACGCGAGAAGTGAAGTCCGACTTGCACACGAAGATGTTTAGAATTTGGTCAAGCCCAGCGACCGTTCCGCCGAATAACAGTTAGCGGCATCACCCGAGATCGAAAAAGGTCGTTGCAAAGATGAAAGTTCGGATATAAATTTTGACAAGAGTTTGCGGCGAACATTAAAGTTCGGCGACAAATTCGCATCAGAGGCGCGGCAGCAATTAAGGATGATAGTGAATTCGCTGCTTTTTGGCGAGAAAGAGATAATTGCAATGGATCAATTGCGTGAAAGCATCATCAAAAATTTTTCAGATGAAACCAAAAAAATATTAAGAGACAATTTGGTCGCAGAATACCTATTTGGTTCAGTTGCTCGCAATGATGCCGGCGAATTTTCCGATATTGATATTCTTATCATTGTTAAGCATTTCGACTATCAAATTCGAAGGGAGCTGAGCAGGCTTTCTTCGGAATACTCCATTAGTCACGGAGTTTGTATTTCACCCATCATTAAGGATGTAAGGATTTGGGAGCAGAACAAGTTTTACAAGACCTTATTTTACCAGGAAATTCAACGAGATAGCGTGAGATTATGTTAGAAGAGAAAGTGATTGGCTTGTCAGAGCATCGACTCCACAAAGCTAAGAGCTTATTAAGGCAAGCAGAATATCTGCTGAAAAACCAGATGTACGATGGCAGTATAAACCGATTTTATTACGCAATCTTCAACGCAATTCGGTCATTGTTGAGTTTAGTGGAGCTTGATAGCAAAAAACATTCTGGCACATTGGCTTTGTTTGATCAGTATTTTGTAAAGACTGCCATTTTCGGTAAGCGCTTCAGTGAAATCGCTCATACCGCATTTGACTCACGACAGGATTTTGATTACGAAGATTTCAGTATCCCATCAGAAACAGAGGCTCTTTCTCAATTTCAAAATGCTCAACAATTGATCGCTGAAGCAGAAGAAAAGCGAACCAAATTGATAAATGGGGAAGTGAGCCTACCTAAAACAGCATAAAGGATGCGCCAAAAGAGAACGTGAAATGGCGAAGTTCGTGCAGGTGATCTTGTGATTTGGCTGCATCGCGTGACCCCGGAATTCAATTTGGCCTCGCCACGCTCGCTGCCGGCCGCAGGCTTCGGCCTCGTGGTCCATGTTGACGATGTTGATGCGCACTGCGAGCGGACGCGAACACGCGGCGCGCATCTCGAGAGCGAACCCAAAGACATGCCGTACGGTCAGCGCGAGTATGGCGTCAGGGATCCGGAGGGCATCGCTGGTGGTTCGCCACGCCGTTGAAGTAGAAGTCGCGCGTTCGGCACGATTGACAAGCAATCGCCGGATTTGGAGAAAATACGTGAGAAGCCCGAGAATGAATTCTCAGGCTCAGGGGCGCAAGCCGCCTGAAGGCGCTGGCCATCCATTTGGTGATGAGTCGCCTTGAGGCGATTTCCAACTTTTAGCCGGCGATTTCAATCGCAGGCGGACTTGCGTCGCACTCGTTAAAAACATTTTCAAGAAGGTGAATTTATGCAGACAGATCACATAACTCTTACCGACCAAGAGAGTAAAGCGCTTCGTGCGATCGCGCAGCAAACGGGTAGGACCCAAGATGAATTGATCCGCGAAGCAGTTGAACAATTAATTGCGCAGTTTCATCATTCGGATCGTCGCGCCCTATTGGTGCAGGCGCGCGGCATGTGGAAGGATCGCAATGATGTGCCCGCGCTGGAAACGCTCCGAAACGAATGGGACAGATCTCAGCCGTAGGGTGGAACCGATATGGCCGATCAGCTATTGCTTGATACCGATGTTCTCATTGATTACTTGCGCGGACGTGCACACGAAGTTGTTTAGAATTTCGACAAGCACGTTGTGCAAGTCGGGCTTCGCACTCATTTTCAATAGTTTTCATTCGCGTGAAATACAATCAACTGCCAATAAGAATCGGCGAGCTGTTCTCTCTAATAAGCGGGCAATATTCAAGTAATGGGGCTATACTTAATTCATGAGCAGTGACACTCTTGTTCGCATTAAACGTGCGGTTCTGTCAGGTCATTACGCCTTTAGCGAAAAAGCCAGCTTGGAATTGGAAGCCGACGGCTTGACGGAATTGGATATCGTTGAGTCTATCGTAAATGCAGTGGCGATTTACAAAACTATTCGTTCTCAAAATCCATATCGCAAGCAGACCAGAGAATACTTGCATATTATCCAAAGCACGAATCTGGAAGGCTTGATGATTTACTCCAAGGGGAAATTGGTTCAAGAAGCCGGAATCGAAACGTATTATTTTTTGATCTCCTCCAAGAAAGCGGTGTAACGATGAACGGCAAACTTCAAATCAAGACTTGCCCGACCTGCGGCAGTGACAAAATTCGGTTGGTGGTAAAAGACGTCATCCGCAAATACAAAGGTCGAGCTTACACGGTGCCTGCCGTGGAGTTTTACGAGTGTTCGAATTGCGGTGAAAAAGTCTATGACAAGGCGGCGATGCAAAAAATAGAAGTGCATTCCCCCGCCTACCGTCATGAACACGCTTTAAGCTGAAGCCGAAGAACCGTAGAGAAACCCTGGCGCAGGAGCGCAGATCGCCGTGAGGCGACTTCCAACTTTTAGCCTGCGATTTCAATCGCAGGCGGACTTATGATCGTCGCCAGCAATGCGCCGCCGATAACAAACCTGGCGGCTATCGGTGAATTTGATGTTCTTCAGAACAGGAAGTCGTGAAGTAAATAAAGTCATTGAAAACTAATTTAATCGACAGCCCGACGACCGTTCCGTCGAATAACTGACGCAGTATGACCAGTTACAGTCGATCTCATATCTCGTGGGCAGCGTACGCCGCGGCGCTCTGGGCGCTAATCTTCGCGGTCTTCCACGTGATCTGGGCGACCGGCTGGTACGTCGGCTTGGATCCTGAACAGGCGCGCATAGCCTTCGCCAAGACACCGTTTTTCGTGTACGACCTTGTGGTCGCCGGCATGTGTGCGTTCGCCGTACCGGTGGCGTTGGCGCTTGCAATGCCATGGGGACGTCGTCTCCCGCGACGACTGGTGGGCCTGTTTGCGTGGGGAGGGACGGGACTGTTGGTGCTTCGCTCGGTGGCAAGCGTCGTCCAAACTGTGTATTTGGTCGGCAGCGGGCAGTTTGTAATTGAGTCGAGGGGTCTATGGGAACTGTGGTTCTACCTGGGCGCAACTCTGTTTAGTCTCGGTACGTGGCGTTTCTGGCGCCAGCGAGTTCCGTTGGATGCCGCCTAATCTGTGATGAGTCGCCGTGAGGCGGCTTCCAACTCTTAGCCTGCGATTTCAATCGCAGGCGGACTGGTCGTCGTCAGCAATACGCCGCCAATAACGAATCTGGCGGCTATTGGTGAATTTGATTTTATGCAGAACAAGAAGTCGTGAAGTAAACAAAGGCAATCATGTTTTGAGGTGAAGCCATGGAAAAAATTATGAAAGCGGAAAATATTTGGCGGCAGTTTGATACATTGCCCACTGAAGCCAAGCAGGAAGTCATTGATTTCATCGCCTTCCTGCAGAGTCGTTATGAGCGCCCTGCTCTTGCCAAAAAACCCAAGAGAGTGAAATTACGGAAAGAACCTTTTATCGGGATGTGGAAAGATCGTGAAGATTTAAGCGATAGCGTTTCATGGGTTCGAGACATTCGACGACGGGAGTGGAGGGGGTGAGATGGATAATTTCATCATTATCGATACCGACATTTTGATAGACGCCGGCCATAAAGTTAAAGAGGCGATAGATCGTATTGATAAAGAAGAGCAGACTTCGGTGCTTGGAACCAGCATTATTACTCAGATGGAGTTGATCATTGGATGTCGAAGCAAAAACGAATTGAGCAAACTGAATCGCTTTTTAAAGCGATTTCAGATCGTTGGCTTGAACGAGAACATTGGAAACAAGTCAATAGAGTTGCTTAACCGTTATCGTCTTAGTCATGGGTTGCTCATCGCCGACAGCTTGATAGCCGCTGCTTCACTCACGATGGATGTCCCTCTACTGAGCAAAAATCAAAAGGACTATCGTTTCATCGAGGGATTGAAATTACTTCCGTACCCATAGCAGATGGGCCGGTTATGATCGTCGCCAGCAATGCGTCACCGATAACGAATCTGGCGGCTATCGGTGAATTTGATTTTCTTCAGAACAGGAAGTCGTGAAGTACACAAAGTCATTCATATCAAACATAATTCACGGCGGGCTAGCACACGAAGATGTTTAGAATTTCGACAAGCCCGCTGTGCAAGTCGGACTGCGCTCGTTAGTCAAGATGTCGTGAGTCGAATCCATGTTGCGCTGCTCTCGTAACCCAATCTATCTCTTGAAAAGATTAACATAAAGTTTATGCAAAAAACAATTACTTTTCGCCGATGGCATCCAATGTCGGATGGCAATGACAATCTTGTGTGTCGAGTCGAATTCTCCGTGATTGACTCTGCCCTGATAGGAACTCCGAGAGAACGCGAAAGTGTCCACACCATCCAAGTGGTAATGACCGGTATATTGATGACTAATTGGCATATACCAGGTGCAATTGATAACGTGATTACAGATGAAATGATAAAGGTGGCATTGCAAAGCCTGGAAGATTACCTTGTGGAGCAAATAAAGAAAGGCCCACTACCGGAAGGAGAGCTAGAGCCGCTCTCAATGACTACAAAAAACTCACCAGAGACGTTTCCCTATAGGCTCGCCAACATTCTTTATCCGAGCAAGACTTCCTTCATTGTTGAGATAGAAGATCAACTTACCCCGCGAGACACATTGCCCATACACCCGAACATCCAAAAACTGATCGGAAGAATGGACGATGCACTAAGGAGAGAAGATTATCCTGGCGTTCTACATTCTAGTGCGAGCATATTCGAGACTCTGGCGAAAGACATAATTGGTATTCCAGGTATCCAAGACCAAGCGTTAAAAAGTTTCTTTGAAAGATACCGCAAAGATTCGACTTTGCCAAATGAGATTTTGAACTATATTCTCGATATTTACGAGTCAAGAAATACGACTCCACTAGCAGGACATGGCAGTACCCGAACACCAAATGTATCGAGAGAATCAGCTACTACTCTTTCGGAGATGACAAAAGCATTCGTTAGTATTGAATACAAGTTGCGTGAGAAAAAATCATAAACTAATAGCCGCTCAACAATAGTCAGAGGCGCTTGCGTTAGCCCTGAAACGTGCACTAACAAAACGAAAGAGTCTTCAATGAATGGAGAAGAAATCACCACTTACCTTGCTAACATTATCGCTGTAGCCAGATCCGATAATGCTTTGAGTTCGCATGAAGAGTTGGCTCTTGAGCAAATTTATGATGAACTCAACGCCAAAAAGAACGAAATCAAAGAGGCCAAAAAGCTGGCCAACAGTCCTGATTTCAGTTTACGCTTAGGCAGTAGATTTTCTGACCAGATAAGAAATTTGGAGGATATGGTTTTAGTTTGTCTTGTCGATGGTGAAATCTCTGACTTAGAAAAGAAAATGATTTCAGCCTACGTCAAACAAACAAGATTACTCAAGAACAGTTTGCAGGTATTTATGCTGCCTGCCTCTCAGGCATTGAAGCATTGAAAGGGATTCAAAAATGCCCGAATTGTCAAAATCGGATTTCGACAGAGGTAAAGTTCTGCCCCGAGTGTGGTGCTCCAATAGGTGATTCCGAACAATCAAAGAGCATGAATCTTGCATTTGATTATCCCGCGGAAGGTGTTTCAATTGAATTCGCAGAATCTACAGCCGCGACTTATGAGCTTGCGCTAAAGGAAGCATCTTCCGCACCGAATTTTCAAACAATAGTTAGAGGAACTAAAAAATGGTTTTTGGCAACGTGGCCAAAGTACGAATTTTCGAAGGCGATTGATTTAGCAGATAATCTTAAAGGAATGAGAAATCGGAAAGCATATGTTGATAGCAAAGAAATTATTTGGGATGAGTTGTTTGGATTCCTCTGGTGTTTCAAACAAAGACAGGCTGCTTTTAGTCCGACGGTCTATTGTTTTGGTGTTGGTGATAGTGCAATTAATCTCTGGGGCTGCAAACAAATCCATATGGATTGGTCAAACTGGGCTGGTTGGTTTTCTTATGGTAAGTTTGTAAAAGATGATATTTTCCAATTTGACAGGGAAAAAATAGCTCATGAATTAAAAACTAACCTGCACCAAGTCCGATTTTGCCCTTCCCTGAGAAATACCTTGATTGAAACTGTGTTTAAGTTACTGCCAGAAAAAATCAAAGTCAGCAAAGAAGGAAGTTGGCATTATAAAGAAGGCTATCATCAAAGCCCAAATAGCATAAAGGTTGTAGAAAAAGAAACTACGGCGACGTCGCAACTGAAAATGAGTTCTATGCAGATGGAGTACAGCCGTTTGGATATCAGGTAGCAGAAGAGATCCTGAGAAAGGCTTTCAATCTTTGCGGCATAACTGATGTTGATTCTAAAGAGATTTTTGGAAAAACATAAACCGCGCTAATAAGCGCCAGCGAGAGTTTTGGAATAATTTCATATCTTATCATTCTCTGCCGATTTTGTGTAATGGCGGTTTTTATTTTTGTGATGTATTAAAAAACTTCGCGCGCGAAGCGATCAAAGAGTCATGCTCATTTTTTTCGCGATGCTGTTGCAAGCAGGATAAGTTCAAGGAGAATTCATGTCATCTACGCTTTTCACCTCGGAGTCGGTTACCGAAGGCCATCCCGATAAGATCGCCGATCAGATTTCGGACGCCGTGCTGGACGCAGTCTTTCAGCAAGACCCGCAAGGCCGCGTGGCCTGCGAGACCTTCGTCACCACCGGCCTCGCCATCGTCGGCGGGGAAATCACCACGCACGGCTACGTCGATATTCCGGCGCTGGTCAGAGAGACGATCAAGAATATCGGCTACACCGATGCAACGTACGGATATGATTATCTGACCTGCGGCGTGCTCAGCACCATCGACAAGCAATCGCCGGACATCGCGCTGGGCGTCGATCGCGCCGGCGCCGGCGACCAAGGCATGATGTTCGGCTACGCGACCGATGAAACCAAAGAGTTCATGCCCATGCCGATCATGCTGGCGCACAAGCTCGCCCGCCGTCTCGCCGAATGCCGCAAACAGAAGACGCTCGCCTTTCTTCGCCCCGACGGCAAGACGCAGGTTTCCGTTCGCTACGTCGATGGCAAGCCGCGCGCCGTAGAGACCGTCGTGGTTTCGACCCAGCATAATCCCGATGTCACGCACGAGCAGATTCGCAGCGAGGTGATCGATAAAGTCATCAAACCGGTGATCCCTGCAGAATTCTTTGATGAGAAAAAGATCGTTTATCACATCAATCCAACCGGAAGATTCGTCATCGGCGGGCCGCAAGGCGACACCGGCTTGACCGGCCGCAAAATCATCGTCGATACTTACGGCGGGCTTGGCCGTCACGGCGGCGGCGCGTTTTCCGGAAAAGACCCGACGAAGGTCGATCGCTCGGCGGCTTATGCGGCGCGTCACGTTGCAAAGAACATCGTCGCTGCGGGTTTGGCGAAGCGCTGTGAGATTCAGGTTGCTTACGCCATCGGCGTTGCCGAGCCGGTGTCCATCAGCGTTGACACCTTCGGCACCGGAAAGATGCCGGGCGAAGACATTGAGAAGCTGATTCGCAAAAACTGGGATCTGACGCCCAAAGGCATCATCGATTACTTCAAGCTGCGCCGGCCGATTTACAAAGCAACGGCTGCTTACGGCCACTTTGGGCGGGATGAAGAAGGCTTTACCTGGGAAAAATTGGATAAGGTCAAAGACCTTGCATGAATTTTGTAAAATCAAAGCATCACGCAAAGGCGCTAAGACGCAGAGAATACGCAAAGAAAAACATGAAGGTTCTATATTCAGTGCGCTGTTAAAAAATCCGGCTCACGGAAAAAGAACTCCCACAGAAGAAAAGATTTTTTTCTGTGGCTGTTCAAGTCTGCCCCGCCCCGTGTCCATAGCTTTTTATGAAAGCGGGACGGGGTGGGCGAGGCTTTTGGGTTTTTTCTTTGCGTTATCTTTGCGTCTTTGCGTGAATAGCCTTTTATGAATAACAGGAGGTATTTGTGAATCATCATGTAAAAGATTTGGGATTGGCAGAACGCGGTCTCAAGAGAATCAAATGGGCAGATAACGACATGCCGGTGTTGCAGCTTGTGCGCGAACGGTTTGCGAAAGAGCAGCCGCTGAAAGGCCGGAAGATGTCGGCGTGTTTGCACATCACGGCTGAGACCGCGAATCTGGCGAGAACGCTGAAAGCCGGCGGCGCGGATTTGCTTTTGTGCGCTTCGAACCCGCTCTCCACGCAAGACGACGTTGCCGCATCATTGGTGAAAGATTTTGAAATCCCGACTTATGCGATCAAGGGCGAAGATCACGAGACATACTACAAGCACATTCATGCGGCCATCGCGCATAATCCGGTGGTGACGATGGATGACGGCGCTGATCTGGTCTCAGTGATTCATTCCGAGTATCCGCAGATGGCGCCGCAAGTGCTCGGCAGCATGGAAGAGACAACGACCGGCGTCATTCGCCTGCGGGCGATGGAGCGCGACAATGCACTCAAGTTTCCGGTGATCGCCGTCAACGACGCAACGACAAAATTTCTTTTTGACAATCGCTATGGCACCGGCCAAAGCACCATCGACGGCATTCTGCGCGCCACCAGTATTTTGCTGGCTGGCAAAAATGTCGTCATCGCCGGTTATGGCTGGTGCGGCAAGGGCGTGGCGATGCGCGCGCGCGGCATGGGCAGCCAGGTGATCGTCACCGAAGTCGATCCGATTCGCGCCATCGAGGCGACGCTCGACGGCTATCGCGTCATGAAAATGTCCGAGGCCGCGCCGATCGGCGATCTGTTTATTACGCTCACCGGCGACATGCACGTCATTCGCGAAGAGCATTTTAACGCGATGAAAGACGGCGCGCTGGTCGCCAATTCCGGACACTTCAACGTCGAAATCGATCTTGATACGTTGGGCAAAATTGCCAAAGCGAAGAATCCTGGTGTACGCGATTTCGTCGATGAATACGTACTATCATCCGGGCGGAAGATTAATATCCTCGGCGAAGGCCGGTTGATCAATCTCGCGGCAGCCGAAGGCCATCCACCGGCGGTGATGGACATGAGCTTTGCGACGCAGGCGCTGGCCACCGAATGGGTGATCAAAAACGCCGGCACGCTGTCGGCCAAAGTGCATCAAGTGCCGAAGGACATCGAAAACTGGATCGCCAAGCTGAAGCTCAAGTCGATGAACATCGAGATCGATCAATTGACCCCAGAGCAGCAGAAGTATTTAACCTCCTGGGACATGGGGACGTGAAAATTTTTGAGCAAGACAAAGCCCTGTTGATGACGACACAGGGCTTTTTTATTTCCATGACTCGACATCGATGTCGATATTCGGCGTTGGATTCGCGATAAGAGTCGGCACATAGTTCCTCGATTCTAAATGAGACGTCGATTTCGCTAATTCGCAAGAGTGATTTTAGGAGCCGCTATTTTGTAGGGTGACGCCGATTTTTCCTCTCCATTTGGTTTCGCCGTTTGTATCACACAGCGACATAATCCTGCCTTTAAAATACAGACTTGAAAGATATTTCCCTCAATATCATCAAATTCAGTTATTTCAAGCATATTTGCTGGCACTAAGTTTGACGTCAAAAATGTCTTGCATTTGGTTTCTGCGTTCGCTAATAGACGATTGATTCACAAGCATGATAGGTGTAGAAGTGAAAGAGCTGCGCAAGCCGGTTGAGACGTTGAATGCCGGTGGACAGGGCGTCGAAGTATCGCTTTCTCGCGCCTTCGATCAAAGCATGGAAAACGAGAGCGAAGCCGAATCGTTGCTTACGGCGCTGGCGGCAGGAATGCCGGAACTTCGCGAAGGGCCTGCACAGCCGAAGAAAGTCGAGCCCCCAAAAGTCAACGGCCATAGCAGAGATAAAAAACGCTCAGCGGTAATTCTCTTAAACGGTGTTGCCTCAAAATCGCAGAAACGCGCTGCCCATCCTCCCCAAGAGTTTCGAAAAATTGGCCGCTATGTTATAGAGCAGGAAATCGGCAAGGGCGCATGCGGCAGCGTTTATCGCGCGCGCGATCCGAAGTTGGATAGGCCAGTGGCGATCAAAACGGTGCGCTACCGGTTCGGCCAGCCGGGTTCCGATATCATCACTCTCAAAGAAAAGCTTTATCACGAAGCCCAGGCGATTGCCAAGCTCAACCATCCGAACATCGTCGTCATTCACGACGTCGACGAAGATCATGATTTGTGCTTTATCGTGATGGAGTGCCTCGACGGCGCGGACCTGCGGACCTTTTTGGACAAAGAACATCGGGTGGAATGGGATCGCGCCGTTTCGTTGATGATTCAAGCGTGCAACGCCCTGCACTATGCCCACCGCCTTGGCATCGTTCATCTTGATATCAAGCCGAGTAATTTGGTGCTTCAGCGCCATCATAACAATTTGAAGCTGACCGATTTCAGCATCGACAAGAGCGCGGTGCGCCCGCCGATATCCAACAACGGCGAATCCGGCGCGCATCTTTATCTTGCGCCCGAGCAAAGGAGCGGCGGCCCGGTCGATTGCCGCACCGATATTTTCTCCTTGGGCGTTGTGTTTTATGAAATGCTCACGGGCGAAACGCCGTGCCTCGATGAAAGCATCGCCTCGCCGGCGCGCAGCATCGCCAAGAAATCTTATATGCCTCCCAGCCTGCAAAACATCGAGCTGCCGGTCGAGGTTGACGAGGCGGTAGCCGGCGCGCTGGCGGTGAACCCGAAACAGCGTTACCAAACCGCGGATGAATTTCGCGAGGCCCTCGTCAAGCTACAAACCTCGGTGTTGCTAATTTAGCGCCTTCCGAAAATGCTCCAACCTCGGCTTGGCCGAGGTTATCAATGCAACGGCCAAGCCGTTGCAGGATCGTCATTATTGAAATCGGCGTTTTCTGACAAAGACTAATTTAGCTGTTCATCATTGTATCGCCCTCGCCCGAGTTTCCACACCGCCGTTTTCTCCGAAAGAATTTTTCTTGCATGTCCATCCGGGCTGAGATATATTTCCACCTATGCACTGGCTGTTTCTCGCCCTGGGATCGGCGTTTTTCTCGGCTACGTCTGACGCGCTTGCAAAGAGTTTGAGCCGCCAGGTCGCACTCGCCTGCTCGTCTGGATGAGATTTTTTAGCGCCTCGCCGTGGTTGCTGCTGCTGTGGCCACTGGCCCATCCCGATCTTCACACGGATCAGGCGTTCTGGTTCTTTGCTGGCGATCGTCGTCCCTCTCGAATTTGCCGCTTCCTATTCTTTCAATCATGCGCTCAAGCTCGAAGACCTTTCGATTGTGGTGCCGCTTGTCGCGCTGACGCCTTTGTTTCTTCTCGTGATCCCGAGAATCATGCTCGGTGAAAAACTGACGATGCTCGGCGCGCTTGGCGTGCTCTGCGTCGTTGCCGGCGCGTATTTGTTGAATGCAACCGGTATGCTGCAAGACCCGCTCTCGCCGTTGCGGTCCACCTGGCAATCGCGCGGCGCCCGCTTTGCGGTTCTGGCCGCTGCTTATTATCCCATCCTCGGCGCCGCCATAACGCCGTTCGTGCTTTCGAATGAGCCAAAAGCGTTTTCGCGGATAAAAAGCAACGGATGGAAATTTTTCCTGCTCGGCTTGTCGATTGCGTTGTCGGCTTTTTTTCATTTTTTCGCGATTGCGAAAGCTCCCGTGGCTTACATGATCGCGGTCAAGCGCAGCTCGATGATCTTTGCCATTTTCTACGGCTGGCAGGTCTATCGCGAAAGAAATTTGGCCTCGCGATTTTGCGCGGCGTTGATTATGTTGGTGGGGATATTTCTCATCGCGCGAGGGTGAGAAAAGCCAAAAAAAATTCCCACTGAGAAACACCGAAGGAAATCAGAAAACATAAGGCAAGTATTCTTTCATGAGTAACCTGCAAGTCAGCAACCTCAGCAAGCGCTATGGCAAAGTACAGGCGCTGCGCGATGCCAGCTTTTCTCTGGAAGCCGGGGAAATATTCGGTTATCTGGGGCCGAACGGCGCTGGGAAAACTACTACACTTCGAATCATTTTGGGATTGGTGCGCGCGACGAGCGGGGAGGTGCGCCTCTTTGGCAAAAGCACGATGCACGCCGAAGAGCGAGCGGCCATGGGTTTTCTTCCGGGAGAGCTGCGACTGTACAGCGATATGACCGGCCTGGCAACGCTGAGTTATTTTGCTCGTTATCGACCGGAACGGCCGCCGGTTTTGCGCGAAAAGCTTCTCGAGGCGTTCGGCGTGGAGAGGTCGGTGTTGTCGCGCAAAATAAAGTTTCTCTCGCACGGCACAAAACAGAAAATCGGATTGATCATCGCCATGCAGCACGATCCCGACCTGCTTTTGCTCGACGAGCCGACGACCGGTCTGGATCCGCTTGTGCAACAGGCGTTTCGCGAGAGTGTTCTGGATTTTGCGCGGCGTGGGCGTGCCGTGTTTTTCTCATCGCATGTGCTGTCCGAAGTCGAGGCGGTGTGTGGCCGCGTCGCCATTTTGCGCGCCGGTGGGATCGTCGCCGTGGAATCCATCGACAACTTGCGCGGCAAAATGCTGCGGCGTCTCAAGGCGCGGTTTCGCGGCGCCGCGCCCGCAGATTTGGCACGCACCACGGGCGTTACGAGCGCGGAGATTCTCGGGAACGAAGCGGTCGTTTGGGTGCAAGGCGATGTGAATCCGCTCTTGCGCCGGCTCGCCCAGGCGGACGTCGAGAACTTCGTTTTTCCCGAGCCAGAATTGGAGGACATTTTCATGAGTTATTACCGGGAGGGAAAAGGCGCCGATGCTTAATTTGTTTCGCCGGCTGGCGGCGCGCCATGCGGTTTTTGTCATCGTTTGCGCACTTATCTTCGCCGCTTTCGAATTTCTGATTTGCGCGTTGGTTTCTACCATCGACATCGGCGCCGCGCTCAAAGAGCTGAGGAAATCTGCGCCGCCGTTCATGCAGTCGATGCTCGGAGAGGAATTCTTTGGCAATCTCACCAGCCGCGGCATGCTGGCGTTCGGGTGGAATCATCCCATGGCTGTGGCATTGGGCGCGGCCATCGCCATCGTGCTTGCCTCCCGCGCCGTTGCCGGCGAGATTGAAATCGGCGCGATGGAGCTGGTGTTGAGCCAGCCCTTGTCGCGGATGAAATATCTCGGTTCGCATGTTGCGTTCGCATTGGCGGCCCTGTCGGCGCTCAGCCTGGGCGGCGCCGCAGGAACGACTGCCGGGCAGAGTTTTTATAGTTTGCGCGTTTTCGAGAGCAGCGCGCTGTTGAAATTATCGATGAATTATTTTTTGCTGCAATGCGCGTGGTTTTCTCTGACTTTGGTCTTCTCCGTGTTTGGACGGGAGGGAGGGCGCGTTTCCGGCGCGGCGTTTTTGATTGCCTTGCTTTCTTACATTATTCAAGTCATCGGCAAGCTGCTGCCGGCGGCGACATTTCTTTTGCCTTATTCTCTTTACAATTATTACTCGCCGCAGGCGATTCTCATCGAGAGCAAATCCGAAGCGAGTTCTTTTTCAGTTCTCTTTGTTTTCTCCGCAGTATGTCTCGGGTTCGCAGCATGGAGATTTCAGCGGCGGAATATTCCGTAACATCATTTTCTGTAAGCTGATTGAGCGGATAAAATTGGAGTCGAGGAAGGTGGAAAGTGATTTCAAAAATAATCTAATCGATCATGTCCCAAAAGGATATTTTTTTATCAGTTTAATCTGTTCGATCCGTTTACTTATGATATTTTCCTTTTTCATTTCCTCGCCTTGATCAACACCACCACGCCGGCGATCAGAAAGATGACATTCGCTGCCCATGCGCCAACAGTGGGATTCAGGGTCCCGTTTTGCCCCATGCTTTGGCCGGTTTTCACTGCGCCGAAGTAGAGAAAGCAAATGATCAGACTCAGCCCCACGCCCACCGCGCCGCCGGATCGAACCCGCCCGGCTGCCAGAGGCGCGCCGAACAACACGATGATGAAGTTTGCAAGCGGAAAAGAAATCTTTAAATACAAATCGACTTCCCAGCGCGCCGGGTCGCCGCCGTTGCGCGCCACTTCCGCAATGAATTGCTCCAGCTCTGCATACGACATTTCCTCCGGCGCTTTTTGCACGGTGGCCAGGACCTGCGGCGTAAACAAAAGATCTTTCAATGTCAACGTCTCGAATTTGCGCGCGATCTCTCCTTCAGGGCGAAATTCGCGCTCGTAGCCGTTGAATAGCTCCCATCCGTCGCCGAGCCAGCGCATTTCCGCGGCGTCCAACCGTTTCACGACGAAAATCCCATCATAGGTTTGAATGCTGACTTTGCTTGCCGAGCCGTTCATAGAGTTGAAAAAGCCGATGAACACCCGGCGGCTGACGCTCTCTTGCAAATAGAGATTTGCCAGCCGTGACGGCAAATTTCTCGGCAAGCGTTGAATGTAAAGTTGGTTGATTTCCGCTTTCCGCTGATTGGCGACGGTCATGATGTGCTCGCCGAAAAAGAATATTCCGGCGCTGACCAATAGCCCGATGGCCAGCAGCGGCCCGACGATGCGATACAACGATATGCCCGAGCTTTGCATGGCCGCCAGCTCGTTGTAGCGGGAGAGCTGGCCCATCGCAAACATTGACGCCAGCAGCATGGCGACCGGCATGGTGAGCACGATGATGAAAGGCAGAAAATAAAAATAGTAGGCAGCGACGGTCAACGCCGGCACGTGCTTGTCGATGAAATCGGAAAGATGCTCGATCAGGTCGACGATGATAAAGATGCAAATGAAGGCGAGCAGCGAGAAGAGAGCGTTGCTCATGAAGCGTTTGGCGATGTAGCGATCGAGTAAGCGCATTTTTTGTTATTCAGTAAACAGTGATCAGTATTCAGTGTTCAGTACGGAGATATCTGTAATCGGTTTACTGATTACTTTGTTTGTGGCTCGGAAGAAGCGTCTTGCGAATGCGAAGGCCGATGCTGCGGAAATCGACGGACGCGCGCTCATTGGCCGCGGCGACGAGCAGATACAACCCAAAGCCGCCGACGATGATATTGGCCATCCACATGGCAAGAACGGGCGACAGCATTTGGCGGTCGGCAAGATCCTCGCCGGCGATCAGAAAGCCCCAGTATAAAAGGAAGAAACCCAGACTCATGCCGCCGCTGACCGCCATGCCGCTGCGCCTTGTGATGACTCCCAAAGGCGCGCCGATGAGCACAAAAACGATGCACGCTACCGGGATGGAATACTTCTTGTGAATTTCCACCAGCAGGCTGTTGATGCTGTGCTGATAACTGCGGATGCTGCTGAGATGGTTTTCGATGCTCTGCGCCACGATGCGTTGTGCGGTGAGCAGATCCGCTTCATACTTGTATGAAGTCTGCGCACCGCCGGTAGTCCGGCGAGAATTAGGCTTTATGTTGATCTCAAGATCTTGTTTTTGTGTGAGCAGATTTGAGTTGGATGAATAAGGCAAGTCTGCGGAGAGGTTTGTTGTGTCCGGCAGCGGCGCAGGCCCAAGCCCAAAGGTCGTATCGAAAATCGCATAAAGCTCTATGCTGATCGACTTGTTGATGTCGTTTCTGACTCGTGCGGCGTCGGCTTCAAGCTGCGCCACTTCGGCGCGCATGCGCGTGACGCTCTTTTCCCGGTCGCCGCGGTATTCGGAGTCGCTGCGCTGCAGAAACATGTCTTGAGCCGAAATCGAGATCATGTGGCGTGGGAAGAGCAGGCGGCGAAATTCCTCCGGCTTGCGAACGTTGATCTCCTGCATTTCGCCGTCGTAGAGCATGAGCACCAGCGAGTTGGTGGCGGCATCGAGATAAATATAGCCGCGATGGGCGGAGACGGTTTTAACCAAATCCAGATTCGAATGATCTTCGATCAGGAGTTCCCGTGCTTTGGTGACGCCGCCGCTGTCCTCGATACTTTGCACGAGAATGCCGAAATTCGCCAGATCATCGAACCAGACCCCCGGCTCCAGACTGACCGTTGGCCGTTTACGCGCAATGTCGGAGGCCAGCAGGCGAGTGCGATGGTTCATGTCGGGCAGGATGTCGTTATTGAACCAAACAAGCAGCGCGGCAAGCACCGCAGATGCCGCCAGAAGCGGGGCAATGATCCGGTAGAGGCTGATGCCGGTTGCTTTCATGGCGGTTATTTCGTTGTCCGCGGCGAGACGGCCAAAGGCCATCAGCGTTGCGGTCAGCACGGCCATGGGAATGGCCAGAGCCAGAATCCACGCCATGTTCAATGCAAAAAATTCCACGACGACGGCAAAGGGAAGACCCTTGCTGAGAATCCGGCTCAGCTCGCGAAACACGAGGTTCAGCAGAAAGATCAAGGCGATAATCGCTCCGCTGAACAGAAACGGGCCGATGTGCTCGCGGATCAGATAGCGCGCGAGAATGAATTTGGAAGGGGCTGCGTGGAATTTCATTTTATTTATTTTCAAACAAATGCCGATGCTAAAAGAGGGTTAGGTTGGCGAATCCTATACGAATGAATTTAACCTCCGGCTCGTCTTCGCGTTTCAGGCTGGGTGGTGGTATACTTAATCGCCGAACTGGATGGTTAAAACCCACTTTGGCCGATATATAAAAGCCGCTGCCGAATATACTAACACGGGCGACAGTATTGCTACTCTTTTCTCTAGTTTCAAATCGCGCCAGCGGAACCCGCGCTATGGCAGGTGAGTAAGCCCAAGCGTTTCCGACATTTTGCTTGATTCTCAAAGGGTAATTTGGTATTTTGCAGCACTTCAAAACCGCTATCAACATATCAGGGAGTTTATTAGAGAATATTCGATACGGGATTCTTTAGCCAGAATCTGCAGGCCGGACCGCCGGCTTGCCATTGCCCTTGTGGACAAGATTTTGGTCATCACGGTTGCCCTACAACACCTACAATAGACTGAAAGCCGCCGGAAGCATTGGTCTTCACGTTTCGGTCTTTTTTTGTTTTTATGCGACGCTGCTGTTCGGCGGCGTGCAAGGGAGTTTCCCACCCATGGCAGAGGGGGAAAACTTGCGTGCCGACGTCGGTATGCGCCTGCCCGGGATTTCCCGGCTTGATTCCCGAACCTCTCCGTTCGAAACTCAAATCCTCCCCGGCCTGTCGATGCGCGGGCCACGTCGTTTTGAATCGCGCGTCGATCCTCTTGGCGTTTCCCGAAATTTCGAGCTGGACGCAAAAACCCGTCGCATCGCCGTTCGCGAAACGCTTTATAAACTTCCCTTTCGCCTACCCTATGTTGTTTCTCTTGAAAACTATAAGATCGAACGCCTCGCTCACGAACGTCGCTGGCAATGGTGGAGGGCGTCCTCCGAGGCCGTCTATTTGCGCGACGCCGACAGGCGCGCTGGCCCCGGCGGCTTGAACATCGACATCCCCGTGCCGATCAAGAGCAAGGCCTTCCAGAGCATTTTCGGCGGCAGCTCGGTAGGTCTGAACGTGCAGGGCGACATCAACATCAAGGGCGGATTTCGCAACGAGAAGCGCGACGAGGTGAGAACCACCAACCTCCGCAACACGAGCACCAGCTTCAAGATGGACCAGACGCAACGCTTCACCGTCACCGGGCGCATCGGCGAAAAAGTGACGGTCAACGTCGACCAGGATTCCGAGCGCGCCTTCGATTTTGACAACAACCTTAAACTGAACTATACCGGTTTCGACGATGAGATCATTCAAAGCATCGAGGCCGGCAACATTGCGCTGACGCTGCCGGGCACGCGCTTCGTCACGTTTTCGGGAAAGTCGAGCGGCCTCTTCGGCATCAAGTCGAACATGCAGCTTGGAAATTTGACGCTCACCACCGTGGCCAGCCAGGAGAAAGGCGAAAACAAGAAGCTTTCGCTTACCGGCGGCCAGACGGAGGATTCCCGGCGCATCAACGATTACGATTATCGCCGCTTTGCCTATTTTTTCGTTGACGATCATTATCGCGAAAATTTTAAAACCTACAGCGAACGATGGGTGCACGTTGCTTCGCCGCGCCCTATTGTCGATATAGAAGTTTACAGGTCCGTCAATGCCACAGATGAGAGATATCCTCAAAGAATCGGTGGTTGGGCGGTTGTAGATCCTGCCAATCCGGATACGACCGAGCAGGGCCCCGAAAGCCAACAAGTTTTCTGGGCTCGCCTCGACCCGCAGGTCGACTACTATGTCGAAAAATCGTTGGGCTACATCGCTCTCACAAATCCTTTGAGCAAGGACGAAGCAGCGCTTGCCGTGGCTTATCGCGACGCGAACGGTGACACCGTCGGCAATATTAGCTACAACCCACAAAGCCGCAGGAACATCTTGCTGCGCTTGATCAAAGCGCGTAATCCGCTGCCAACCAACAAGACTTCCAAGCTCGAATGGAAAAGCGTTTATTATTTGGGAGCGCGCAATATCGACAAAGAAGGGTTTGAGCTTAAGGTATTTTTCAAGCCGGGCAACGCTACTGAGCCGCAAGAAAGCCAAGTGGTCGATGGCGTAGCGAAATCCTACTTGAATATTTTCGGCCTCGATGAAACAGACGCCAACGGCGCGCCCAATCCCGACAACAAGCTCGATGACAACCCGGCGCTGATCAATTGGGCGCGCGGCGAGCTGATTTTTCCGTGGCTGGAGCCGTTCGATCCCGATAACCCCGATGGCATCATCGTCGGCGGTGCGCCACAGCCAAGCGAGCTTGTCGCAAACCTTCGCGACAGCACGATGTACGAATCCAATATTCCGAGCACGATCATTCAGCGCAGTAAGTTTTATCTCGACATTAAATCCAAAAACCGCAGCGCCAATTATAGCCTGGGATTTAACGTTATTGAAAATTCTGAGAAAGTGACTTTGGATGGAAGAGAACTGGCGCGCGATGTGGATTATGTGATTGATTATTTTTCCGGCAATTTGACCATTTTGAATGAAAACGCGGCCAACCCCACGGCAAACGTTGAAATCACCTATCAAAGCAATCAGCTTTTTCAGCTTGAGAAGAAAACCATCCTCGGCGCGCGCGCCGATTATCGCCTGAGCCGCGACTCGTTCATCGGCGGCACTTTTCTTTATCTCAACGAGCGCACGCTCGATCAGCGCGTTCGCATTGGCCAGGGCCCGCAGAAGAATTTGATCTGGGACGTCAATACCGCGTTGCGCTTTGCGCCCAACTTCCTGACCAAAGCGGTCGACGCCTTGCCGCTCGTTCGCACCTCCGAGCCAAGCTCGGTGGCCTTCGAAGGCGAAATCGCGCAGATCATTCCCAATCCCAATACGTTGAATAACGAAGCCACGGGCGACAATAACGGCGTCGCTTATATCGACGATTTCGAAGCGGCCAAGAGAACCACGCCGATCAGCATCTTGCGCAAGGGCTGGGTGGAGGCGTCGATTCCCTCCGCTGTCGAGCGCGATTTGTCGGCCACACCCAAAATCACGCGCGCCCTTTCAAAAAAAGGAAAACTCATTTGGTATAATCCGTTCACGCAGGTTCCAATTAGACAAATCAAACCGAACCAGGATTTGAATGCGAATGTGTCAAACACAACGCAAGTGTTGGACATGATTTTTACGCCGGCGCAAACCGATACGGCTGGGCAGTCGTGGAGCGGCATTATGCGAGCCTTGTCCACCGGATTCTTCGACCAATCGGAAAGCAAGTTTCTCGAAATTTGGATTCAAGTAGATACAACATGGACTCCCGAACAGGCGCCGCGGTTGCACATCGACATCGGCAGCATTTCGGAAGATATCATTCCGAATACGACGGGAGATCGGCTGAATACCGAAGATTTGTTAAGAAGCGGGCTTCGGAATAAACTTCTTGATGACGGCGAAGACGTTGGATTGGATGGCATTCCCGGCGTGGATCCAAGCGACTTCTGGGATTTGAATCGCAACGGAATAAAAGACGACGGAGAACCGATTAGCAACGATGACTTCGCATATGTTTCCGGTTCCAATGATTACTCGCGCATCAACGGCACCGAAAACAACAAGCCCGACCAGGGCGATACCGGCTCTATCCTCCCGGACACCGAAGATTCAAACGGCAACGGCAGCGTGGATGCCACGAATAAATACATCGAGTACAATTTCGATTTGAGCGTTAAAAGCGAAGACGGCCGGCGTTACATTCGCGGCGGACTGGGGCTCGATCCCAACGAAGATTTTGGGTGGCGTCTGTATCGCGTACCGCTGGATGACTATCGCCGGCTCGTCGGGCAAACGCAGCCGGAATTTTCCCAGATCGAATACATCCGTCTATGGATCGATGGCGTCGATCAGGCGAGATTTCTTAGTATTGCCGAAATTAATTTTGTGGGCAATGAGTGGCGGGAAGCCGGCATTACCCAACGCGACAGCGCTGGCGCGGTTTTCCAAATTCCGACCGACTCGACGCAAGCCTCGCTTGCCGTGGCCGTGGTCAACACGCACGACAACCCGGAATACGTGGCGCCGGCGGGCGTTGCCGGCGAGCGCGATCGCATTACGCAAGTCATCTCCAAAGAACAATCTCTGGTGCTGCGCGCCCGCAGAATGAAAACCGGCAATGCCGGCATTGCGCAAAAATCGTTTGCCTCGCCCCTGAGCTTTGTCAACTACCGGCGCTTGCGCATGTTCGTTTACGGCCAGGATGATAACGGCGACTTCATGCGGCCCGACAGCTCGTCGATCGTTTTCTTTCTGCGTTTCGGCGCCGACGAGAAAAATTATTACGAGTTTCGCGAATACGTTTTTCCCGGATGGGACAAACGCAACGAGCTTGACATCGACATGCTGGAGTTGGCCGCGCGGAAGAATACGGCGCTGGCGCAAAACTATAATCCACTAAGCGGGGCGGAGCTTAAACGCATTGGCAATCAGCAATGGCGCATTCGCGGCGAGCCGTCGTTGACGACGATCAAGCTGCTTATTTCCGGCGTCGCGCATTCGGATTCGATCGCCGTGCGCTCGGGCGGCAGCACGATCATTCGCGCCGCCAGCCCGGCGAATTTCGAATACAACGGCGAAATCTGGCTGGATGAATTTCGCGCCTCGGACGTGAAAAAAGACAAGGGCATGGCCTTTCGCGCCCGCGCCGACGTCAAGCTGGCGGATTTCATTCAGCTCGGCGGCGAGGTGGAAAGCCGCGACGCCGATTTTCACAACGTGGCCGAGCGTGTCAGCACGAGCCCAACGAGCAGCTTTTCAACGCGGTTGAACGCCAATATCGCTTTTGATCGGATGTTGCCCTCGAGCCTCGGTCTAACGATGCCCATTACCGTCACGTATGGCAGCAGCAGCTCGCTGCCAAAATATATTCCCGGCAAAGACGTCGAAACCTCGGTCTTGTCGGCGGTTGATCAGGAGAAAGTTCGCTCGATCAACGACCAACAAGGATTGACGATCAGCGCTCGGCGCCGGACCCAGTCAAAAAATTGGCTGCTGCGCTACACGCTGGACAATCTATCTTCCAATTTCAATTATACCTCGACCCATTCGTCGAATTCGACGACGGAATCTGCTGACCGCAAAAGCTGGTCGGGAGGCCTCAATTATGTCCTGGCCTTCGGCAAGAACAATTTCGTCTCACCGTTCTGGTTCATGAAGGGCCTGCCGCTGCTCGGAAAGATCGGCGGCACGAAGCTGTATTACACGCCGCAGAGCTTCGATATGAAGTTTCAAAACAACGTCAACCAGTCCGAGTCGAAAACGCGCTCGGGTCTGGTGACGCCGTCGGTGCGCACGGATATTTACAGCCGAGATTTTCACACGAGCTATAAACTTTTCGAACCGATGACGGTCGATATTTCTCGCGGGTATACTTATGACCTGCAAGACTCCAATCGCCGGGCGACCATCGCCAGCAAGCTATCCAAGCTGGTTGCGGTTTCGCCGGGGGCAATAACCAATCTCAACCAATCGTTCAGCGTAAAATACAGCCCAACCTTTTTTTCGTGGCTGAGCAACAACGTGAATTACTCCTCGTCATTTCGTTACGTCAACAACATTCAGCAAAGCAACAGCAATGTGGGCAAACAGGCGAGCAACAACACCAATTTCTCGGTTTCAGGGACGCTGCGTCTCAGCCAATTAATCAAGAGTCCGGGAGGAGGTCAAGGCCGCCGTGGCCGCACCTCTCCGACGCCGCAGAATCAGCGGCAAACGCCGGACAAACCAAGCGAAGAAGAGAAGGAACGAGAACGGAGGGAGGGGGACGAGCCAAATGAAGACGCGCCGGGAGAGCAAAAACCGCAGCAGGAAAAACAGGAGGAACGCGAAGAAAAACCTTCCGACGCATCACCCGGCGCGACGCCCTCCCCGCGAAGAGGGCAAACGCAATCAAAGACCGCTGAATCAGACGGCGGTTCCGCCGTTTTGCATACGCTTTCCAAAGCGCTTGGGAAGTTCCGGGATATTTCTTTTAATTACACCGAGCGCCAAAACGTGAGCAACTTTGGATTGAGAAGCGGCCTTCCGAGCTGGCGATATCAATTTGGGCTCGATATGGACACCACGGGCGTTGCCACCGTAGAGGGCCTCGCCACCAATCCGAGGACGTTCAGCGTGGGAGAATCTTACTCCGCGCAAACCGGCCTCGCCTTAAGCAACGCCATCGGCGTCGACATGCGGTTTTCCTACGATACGCAGGAAAACCGAAGCACGACAATCACCGGCAACACCTCGGTTTCGGCGTTGGGAAAAGGCTCGCCGTTTCCGGAGCTGACGCTGAATCTCAGCGGGTTGGAAAAAATTCCATTTTTCAAAAAAATAGCAAACACCGTGAGCCTCAGCAGCAATTTTTCTGCGCAGTATAAAACAACCTGGGTGGAAAATCCCAATAACAAGAACAGCGAAGACGAAACGAAAAGCTTTCGACCCCTGGCCAAGGTGAGCATTAATTGGAAGAATAGCATGGTGAGCAGCGTGCAGTATAACAGCGCGACGGGCCTCAAAACCACGCTGGATGCGCGCAGCCAACAAATCCTCGGGAAAACCGAGATCTCCACGCGCGATCTGACCGTGTCGCACACCTATTCAAAACGCTCCGGCTTCCGCATTCCCATTTGGTTTCTCAAGAACAAAGAGCTGAAAAACTCGATCGATCTTTCCATAAGCTTCACCAGCAGGAAGAGCGTGACCAAAGCCGCGCGCGGCAATAGCAAGCTCGAAGATGTGGACAACACCTCGAGCTGGTCGTTCGAGCCGAAGATGACGTATTCCTTCAGCACGCGCGTGCGCGGCGGTGCACATTTCACCATCGGCAAGAACAGTAGCCTACGCGCCGGCGATACGAGCATCAAAGAGCTTGGCATCGACGTCAACATTTCCATTCGAGGCAATTAATGCGCTGCCTCACACTGGTTTTTGAATTTTTTTTATTCTTGATCGTGTTCTTGATGTGCGCGGCTTGCAACGAAAAATCCTCGGCGATTAATTCTCCACCCTTCGATGGCGCGCATGCTTTTGAAATGTTGAAGCAACAATGCGCATTCGGTCCGCGCACGCCGGGCACAGCGGCCCACGATTCGTGCCTGGATTTTTTAGAAAGCCAGCTCGAGCAAGCCGCTGCGAATGTTGTGCGGCAGATTTTTTCACACACCATCGATAAAACGCGCCAGGAAGTCGTCCTTACCAATTTGATCGTGAGCTTTAATCTTGACGCCGTCGACCGCGTTTTGCTCTGCGCCCATTGGGACTCGCGGCCCTGGGCCGATCAAGATGCAAATCCCGCCAATCACGACAAGCCGATCGTCGGGGCAAACGACGGCGCTTCCGGCGTTGCGGTTTTGTTGGAGATAGCGCGCGTCCTCCACGCCACCCCGCCGCCGATAGGCGTGGACATCGTTCTCTTCGATGGCGAAGATTTGGGCACGGCCGGAAGCAGTGAAACGTTTGCCGCCGGCTCCAGATATTTTGCCAGCCAAAAAGACGCGCGCTACAACCCGCGTTACGGAATTTTGCTGGACATGGTCGGCGACCGGAATCTTAATTTATACAAAGAAGGAAATTCGGTGCGTTACGCGGCAGACGTGGTGAATCGGGTGTGGAGTCTTGCCCAGCGATTGGGCATTTCTGAATTCATGTTCGAGCAGAGATATGAAGTCGCCGACGACCACGTGCCGCTGTTGAACGTGGGTATTCCCTGCATCGATCTCATCGATTTCGACTATCCTCACTGGCACACTCTCGCCGACACGCCGGACAAGTGCAGCCCGGAGAGCCTCGAAAAAATCGGGCGTGTCGTGCTCGCGGCGATTTATAATCCTTGAAAATAAAAATAAATGTGAAGTCGGACTTGAGCTTGAGAATTGAAGAATTTTCAAATTGCCTATGTCCAAGTCCGACTTCTCCCTTGAATCCCTCGGCAAAAAATCTTACATTGCCGCGTACGATGTGCGTACGGCTGCCCTTGTGACCGAAATGTGGAATGACTAAAGGAGGAAAGCATGCGTTGGCGCGACCGCATGCTCGAGGGTCTCATTGGGATGCTCGTCGGCCTGCCGGCTCTCGTTCTTTCGGATAAGCTCGCCGCACAAGAGGCCGAGACCTCGTCCGGCTCAAAGGATGGTCTGCGCATCGTGATCGATTCGCTCTACGTTATGGACAACGCGCTGCGCGTCGACTTTCACGCGGACAGCGCATTAACCGTGAAATTGCTCGATGGACTTCGTCGCGGGCTAACCGCATCGATCACGTATCATGCGCAAGTCTGGCAGAAGCGCTGGTTCAGCGACGTGGTGGGCGAGCGACGCTTGGAATGGAAAGCGAGCTTTGATCGTTGGGAGCGGAAATACATCGTGGCAGGACTTGGTGAAAGGCGCATAACCGCGTCCGCGAAAACGGTGCGAGAGAAATGGACGCAACAACGCGGCGTGCGGTTGGCGGAAACCGGCCGATTGCAAACCGGAAAAAACTATTTCGTGGTGATCGAAGCTTTTCTCGAACCGGTGTCAAAAGAAAATTTGCGCGAGATTCGCGGTTGGTTGGCCGGCGAAGTGAAGGGAGTGACGGCTTCGTCGTCGCGCGCAGACAGTGGCGCCGTGGCTGATACTTCGGCGCGCATAGCCGAGGCGCCGGCGGATTCGACGGATGAAAAGCCCGGCTTCAAGCTCCGCATCCTCGAAACCCTGGTGAACCTCATCGGTTTCGGCGGAAAAAAAGTCAACGCGCGATCTCGGATTTTTCGAATCGAGGAGAATGAAATTCAGTGGCAACCGTAAGGCGCGGCGCGAGCATCGACCTCGGCACGAACACGTTCCTGCTGCTGGTTGCGGACGTCGATGATGGAAAAATCGAGCCGGTGATCGAGCGGGAGGAAATCATACGCCTCGGCAAGGGCGTCGATGCCGCCGGGAATATTTCCGCCGAAGCGATGGCGCGGGGCATGAGATGTCTCGAAGAATACGCAGCGCAAGCGCGAGCGTTCGGAGTCGAGACAATTTATGCAAGCGGCACCAGCGCCCTTCGCGATGCGCGCAATCGCGAGGTTTTTCGCAATCAGGTTCGCGAAAAACTCGAGGTGGATGTGGAAATCATTTCCGGCGAAGACGAGGCGCGTTATACTTATCGCGGCGCTTTATCATGCGCATCGGCCAACATCGAAAACCTCACGCTCATCGACATTGGCGGCGGCAGCACGGAAGTCGTCGTTGGAAATCGTGAAGAAATTATTGCGACGCGCAGCGTGGATATTGGCTCGGTGCGTGTTACCGAGCGCTTTTTTCATTCCGATCCCATCAAGCCCGCGGAAATGGATGCGGCGCGGCACACCGTGCGGCAGGCGATCCGCGAGTATGATTCGCTCTTGAAGGATCGCCGGTCGGGCGCGCTCCTCGGCGTGGCCGGAACCATCACCACGCTGGCGGCGATTGCCCAGAAGCTGCCGGAATTTGATCCAAAGAAAATCGATGGCTACTGGTTGAGTCGTTGTCAGGTGGAGGATATCCTCGAAATGCTCGCAGTTTTACCGCTCGCGCGTCGCCGGAATGTCCCAGGTCTTCGGCCAGAGCGCGCCGATGTCATCGTCGCCGGCGCATTGATTCTCGAAACCTTTATGGCGGATTTTAGTTTCGATAGATTGTTGGTGAGTCAGAGAGGGTTGCGGTATGGTTTTTTGATGGAGAAGATGTTTAATGAACAAGCAAGAAAGCGCGAGTGACAAAGTATTTGTTCTTGCATGAATTTTTTTCTACAAGGCGAAAAGTTATGTTCGTCAAGAAAGCGCGCCATGAATTTGTCAAAGTCCTCGACACAACCTGCGGCAACATCGGCTTCCGCTTCTGCAATCAATCGTTCGATGCATGGCGCATTCGGATAATGACATTCCAAAGAAAACCTTTGCGCATTCTTTGCGTCTCGGCGGCTTTGCGTGAGGCTTTTTTCTTTGGTCGTGTTTGTCTGTGCTGAGTTTATGCATATGAATACTCAGATCATCAACTTGCCCTTGAGTTTTCTCTTCAGCGCTTCACGTGCGCGGAAGATGCGGGCTTTCACGGTGCCGAGCGGGATGCTCAGAATCTCGGCAATCTCTTCGTAGGATTTTTCTTCGGCGTGGCGCAGGATGATGGCGGTGCGATATTTTTCTGGCAGCTCTTCGATGGCTTTGGCAATCAGCGCGCTTTTTTCCGTAGAGAGCACCTCTTTATCCGCGGCCCAGGTCACGTCGGGATATTCGCGCTTCACCTCGCCTTCTTTGGATTGAATGGGCTTGTCGAGCGAATAGGTGCGCAGGCGCTTCTTGCGCAAATGGTCGATGGTGTTGTTGATGGCAATTTTATAAAGCCAGGTGGAAAAAGCGTATTCCTCGTTGAACGTGCTGAGCGCGGCGAATGCCTTCATGAACGCCTCTTGCACCAGGTCTTCGGTTTCTTCCTTGCTGCGGACCATGCGATAAAGAAGACTGTAGAGCGGGCCGCTGTGCCGGGAAAGCAATTCTGCATAGGCTTTTTGATCGCCTTTGAGCGCTTTCTGGATGAGCGGCGAGTCTGATTTCTTCACACGTTATCCGATTGGTGGATGCAAAAACTTGCGGAAAAATTACCTTAAAATTGACTAACAATCAAGCGAAAAGACGGCTGGTAAGATGGGGGATGGTGAGAAGTATCACTTATAGTGATAGCGGCAGGAGATAATTTTGATTTGGTCGTTTTGAACACGATAAACTATACGATGTTCCAAATCTATTCTTCTTGATCAACAACCTTGTAAATTGAATTTTAACGGCTCCGGCTTTCCCAATCCCTTGTGAGGATCTTTGGCAATCTCTTTCAAGAGCTTGAAAATCTGTTTCAGGGTTTTGGAGTTTGTCTACGCTCAGAATTCCAAATCATTAAGCGCGTTGGGTGTCAGCGCCAAATCTTTCATTTATCTGCTCGAGGGGAATCAACTGTCCGCTATCTGCTTGTTGAATGGATTCTTTTAACCACTTGGCGTTGGCCTCATTACGTAGCAAATGAAGGGTCTCGATTAATGAATTGTATGCACCCTGTCTCAAAACTACGAACCCATCTGGCCTGGTTTCAACAAGAATAGGTTCACGATTTTTTCGAGACCGATCCAAAATAATCTCTGGATTTTTTTGAATTTTCTTAAAGTAATAGTAATCATGCATTCTCCTTCGTTTTCACGTTTGAAAGCTCGTTAGAAATCGGATGAATGTCAATAAAATTTCTTTATCACTTGTAGCTGTTTGATCGTATAGATCTGGACGAGAACATGATCGTAGGTATCGGCATCGATGTCGTCGAAATCTCTCGCATAAAAGAAATGGAAGAACGCTGGGGCGCGCGTTTTGCCGAGCGGGTTTTTACTGAAGAAGAAATTGCCTATTGTTCTGCAAAATCCAATCGCGCCGAGTCGCTCGCCGTTCGCTTCGCTGCCAAGGAAGCTTTCGCCAAAGCCCTCGGCACCGGTTGGGATGGAACTTTTCAATGGAAAGATTTTTCCATCCGCGCGCTTTCCGGCGGAAAGCCCGTGGCGGTTTTGAGCGCATCGATGCAGAATCGTTTGAGAAACACGCGCATCCATCTTAGTCTCTCCCATTCCGATCATTATGCGACGGCGGTCGTGATTCTTGAAGACGCGGAGACGCCGAAATGAGTAACTTCGATCCAGCCAATTTACCTCCGATTGTCAGCGCCGCAGAAATGTCGGAGATCGACCGCTTCACCATTTCCGAAATCGGCATTCCCGGCCGTGTGCTCATGGAAAATGCCGGGTGCGCCGCGACTGAAGTTGTTCTGCGAAAGTGGGGAAGCCTGGCCAACCGGCAAATTGCCATTGTTTGCGGCAAAGGCAATAATGGCGGCGATGGTTTAGTTGTGGCGCGTTGTTTGAGCGAGAAAGGCGCGACGTGTTCCGTTTTTCTCTTGGGCAAAAAGTCTGAAGTGCACGGCGATGCGCTGGCGAACTTGCAGGTTGCCGAAAAGATCGGTTTACCGATCGCTGAAATCACCGACGAATCTCAACTTCCCAATTTTTCCTCGTACTTTTTTTTGCTCGATGCAATTCTCGGCACCGGCAGTCGCAGCAATTTGGAAGGATTGTTGGCGCGTGTTGTCGAGAGCATGAACACCAGTGGCCGTCCGATTGTCGCGCTCGACCTGCCGACCGGCATTAATACCGACACCGGTGAAGTTAAGGGCCCGTGCATTCGCGCGGCGCTGTGCGTGACCTTCGGCGCGGCGAAATGCGGTTTGCTTTTTTCTCCCGGACGCGAATATGCCGGCGAGCTGCACGTCGCGGAGATCGGTTTTCCCAAACGCGCCGTGAAAGCAGCTAACGTGAGAACCCATCGGCTTGAAAGCAAGATCATTGCCGAGTGGCTGCCGCCGCGCGCGCCGGATGCATTCAAGAATCGTGTCGGCCAGATTCTCGTGATCGCCGGGTCGCAGGGTTTTGGCGGCGCCGCGTGGCTCGCTTCTCTTGCGACGTTGCGCGCCGGCGCCGGGCTTGTCGTTCTCGCCGCGCCGTCGTCGCTTGTTGCATCGATGGAAGCAAGCGCCGCGGAAGTCATCAAGCTGCCGCTGCCGGAGGAAAGGGGAGCGGTCTCTCTCGATGCCAAGTTTGCGCTGGCCGAACGTCTCGAATGGGCGGACGTCGTTGCCATCGGCCCGGGCTTGGGAACAGAAGCAGGCGCGCAAACGTTGGTCAAGCACGTTCTCTCAACTTTTCAAAAACGTATCGTCCTTGATGCCGATGGCCTGAACGTATTAGCCTCGCACTCTGAAAGAATTCGCGAAGCGAGCGGCCCGGTGATTCTGACGCCGCATCCCGGCGAGCTGGCGCGATTGATCGATGTCAGCAAAGAAGAAATCAAAAAGAATCCGATTGAAATCGCCAGGCAAGCAGCCGCGGACTGGCGGCACACTCTCGTTTTGAAAGGCGCGCCCACGGTCATCGCCGATGCGGACGGCGAAGTTTTGATTAACTCTACCGGCAATGCCGGCATGGCCACGGCCGGCAGCGGCGACGTGCTCACCGGTCTCATTGCTGGATTGCTGGGTCAAATGCCGCACGACGATCCAGCCTCACTTGTGCGCGCCGCCGCTTTGGGCGTTCATCTGCACGGCCTCGCCGGCGATTGTGCGCGGGATGCGCTTGGCGAATGGAGCATGCTGGCCGGAGATATTTTGAATTCAATTCCGAACGCTTTTTTACAACTTCGCAAAGCAGCTTATGAATAACTTTTGGTCGCATCGCGCGCCGGCCATTGCTTGGGCATTAACTCTTTTTGTTCTTTCTTCAATGCCGGATATACCGTCGCCGATTCACCTCGGCACGTGGGACGATAAGCTACAACACTTTGTCGCCTACGCTATTCTCGGCGCGCTGGTTTTGCGCGCGATGGCGATGAACCGCGAGTCGCCCAATGGCCGTCATCTCAAGCTAACGCTTGCGTTGGGCATTTTTTACGGCGCAACCGATGAGTTGCATCAGTACTTTGTGCCGGGGCGCTTTATGGAATTCAATGATTTTGCCGCCGACGCCGCCGGTGTTGTTGCCGGCGCGTTGTTCTATTTATGGCTATGCAAGCGCCGGTCATCAAGTAAAAGTTTGGAAACGTGACAGCATAATTTTGCCATGAGGAGATCATGCAAAATTTTTTTGGACGGGTTCTGTTTTTAATCTTGTGCGTTTCGTCCTTTGCCTACGGCCAGGATTTGGGAATAGATAGCCCCGAGAAGGTGATCGTCGGCGGCGGCGTGGGGGTTTTTAGAATTTCTTACGATGATTTTTCAGAGCTATACGATGGCCGCTCAGGATTCATGTATGGCGGCCAAGTGCTGTACAAAGTCTATGCGCCATACTTTCTCGTGGCCAAGCTGAACATTTTTGAAAAAAGCGGCGTGCGCGATTCCACCGGCAACGAACTAAACTGGCGGCAGCGCGGCATCAATGTCGGCGTGCGCTACGTCAGCTATCGCGATCGCAAGCTCGTTTCGTACTTTGGCTTCGGTTTTGTTTTTTATAATATCAAAGAAGAAGGCGCGCTGAGTTTGTTCAACGCCGGCGACGGCAGCCGCAATGCCACCGGCCTTTTCCTCGGCGGCGGGCTGGAGTACCGATTTGTGAAACGCGCTTCGGTTTTCTTCGACGTGGAGGTCAGCTCCGCAGGCCTCAAGGGCAAGAGCGGCTTTCAGGGAAACAGCGTCGGAGGATTTTCTATTGGGTTGGGGATGAATTTTTTTCTCTTGTAGTATGCAACTCTGATCATGGATCCGCCGGCGCGGGCAGTTCGAACCGCCACGCCGAAGACCTGTTGATAGAACCGCAGCGAACGCTCGGCGTCGCGGGGGTCCGGCCGTAAGTTTTGATCATCGGAACTTCTCTGCGCCGCCTATTTTTTCAAATACTTCCAATTTCTGATCTTTCCTTCCGACATCCACTCAATGGCAGTTTCCAGTCTCTTCGCGCGCGTCTCTTCGCTCTTGGCTTCGGTGATCCATTCGACGTATTCTTTTTTATTGGTGGGGCTGAAGTTTTCAAACGTGGCCAGAGCTTTTTTGTTTTTTCTCAAAGCTGCCATGAAATAATCGGGAATTTTCAATTCCTTTTTTTCCTTGGGCCTGGGTTTAGCGGGCGACGTGACGCCAGAATCTTGCAGCTTCATCGCTTCTTTGATGTACTTGAGCATTGTTTTTTCATTTAGCAAATCCGAGAGTTTTGTAATCTTGCCAAACTGCCCCATCGCCTCTTCGGAATTTTCATTTCCCGTTACCGTAAACTTCAAGTCTCGCCGCCAAAATCCAAAAGCGCAATGCTGCTTGAACGAGGCCATGCTGCAAAGGATCGCGCCCTTGTACATGAAATGCGGGAAGCTCCATTTCATGCCTTCTTCAGCTTCCGGGCATCCGTTATGCACAAGTTGGCGAAGATGATTCAAGATCGGTTTCGCAAAATCGGCGGATTGGGCGATATAAGCTTCAATCCGAGGATCCATCCTTCCCATCGTCGTTCTCCCTTTTTGGTGGCTTACCGAATCGAACTCAGAATAAAATTAAGAAATTTTTTGAGCAATGCAACTGCTCATTTGTTGGCGCACCGGCCTTTGGGCATGGCAGAAAGGATGCGGGTTTGAGTTAGCAAAATAATTTGCAGGCAATGCAACGCGCTCGATCGTGATCTTTAGAAATTCACCATCGAAAGGACCTTGAACGGCCAGCGCGTGACGTCAAATTTATGCAGCGGGACAAGCGAGAAAAAGGGTGACCGAAGGCGGGACTTTTAAACTATTCCTTCGCATTGGTGTCGATAAGGTTAAGCGATGAGGAAAGTGGATTGCTGCCGTTAGTGAGCGCGTGCGCGGCGCCGCTGCTTTTGCGCACGATAAACTTATCGGGAGCGGCAACGCGAAACCGGCTATGCGCGCCAACAACCGCAAGGCCAATTGGCACGTTCCTATACGCGCTGCCGCATGAGGGAATTTGCGATGAGGCACAAACAATGGCGGGGCACTCCAGCGGCAAGGCCGTTGTATTCATGCTGTGACCGTCGTCGGCAATTGCTGGTCGGGGAAACAGCAACCCGGTTGTGCTGATGAAATACGCAGCGATGTCGTAACAATGAGCGCGAAGGAATTTTTGAATTTTTTGCATGATGGCTTTCTCTTCCAAAAAAGTATGACGCTGTTCACAATGAGACATCGTGCTCATGCGTATTGGGGCGCAGGCCAATTACTAAATTGAATTCTCATGAGATCGGCGTAGGTTTTTGGCCGATCTCAGCCCGTGTTAGTGGACAATAACGCTCTTAGCAAATCACCGATGCAAAGGTTGATGCGTTATTGGCAAGAGTTGTACCAGAAAATGAAGTTTGTGCATTGATTTATTTTAGTCGGATTTCTACTTCTGTGAGCGAAGTTTTTTTGATTCTAAGCCTTCGGCTTCGATTGGCTTTTTGCAATAAGATGCGCGTATTTATCCCTCACATCAATATGGGATTTGTCCCTACATGCTTGTGGAGTTGTCGGCGGCGGCCATGGGTTTTATATTTCCAGAGAATTATTTTTAACGACTGAAAATAATCATCGAGCAGCATGAATATTTTTGCAAACAAGTGGGGCAAATTTTCTAAGCTTCTTCTGGAGAAAAACATGGTATGCCGTTATCGATGTTGCGCCCTTGCACTCGTTGGAAGCTTATTGCGTGCGACCGAGAGCGAGGCCCAGAATTCTTCCCAGGCGCGGCAGAATCTTGCTGAGCCGACGGCCACCGCAGACTTTGCTGGTCGCTGGGTAGAGCAGCGCGACGTGCTGTCGATTCGCCTCGGTCGTTATTTAAAACCGGAAGACGGACAGATCGCCATTCTGTTTGGGCAGACGGGCATGACCTCGCTCTTTTCCCGGCGGCACGTGACCTTCACCTACCGGCCGGACATTTTTCCGCTGCCCGCAGGCGAAACCGATGTCATCTTGTATCTGGTCTCCATCGACAACGCGTGGCAAGAGATCGCCCGATTTGCGTTGAAAGTATTAACCGGCGCCGGTTTTGAAAAATTCTCGCTAACCCCCACGCTTGATTTAAACAACAAAGGACAGATTGCCGAAGACAGCAAGCCTGAGATCAACAAGTCGCCGCGGCCAACCTATCAAGATTATTCCGGGCAATTTAATTTCTCCGGCGAATTGTCGAGCAACGATTTCGCCATCAGCACACAATTTAATATCCTCGGCGTAAGTTATCGAAATGAAGCCGTCCGTTATGGCGATATTTGTTGATGTTTCAATGCTTGTGTTCGTGCTTCACAAAGCTCGTGGTCACCTCTTCTTTCTTGATTTCCTCTGCCGCGCCCTTGTTTTGCTGCCAGCCAGCATAACATTCCACGCAAACGTGCCGCCCACTCTCCAATTCGTGCTGACATGGGCACGACCCTTCGTGCAAGAGACACATGTTGCAGCCGTCCTGAATGCAGCAGGAATATTTCTTGGCTTGCGCCAGCTCAACTTTCAGCGCCTGAATGTCACTGCGGACTGCTTCGAGTTTTTGCTCGGGGGTTTTCTGAACAACCATCGTTTGAGATGTGGTCTCTTGTCGTGGCGATTCGGCTTCGCGCGCACAGGCGACCAGACCCGCCAGGCCGAGCAATAAAATTGTGATAAGATACACGGTCAGCTCCTTTTCAGTAATGTGGATTTACCTGTTGATATTCAATGCCCATTTCTCTATTTTCCTTCGCGATCATGCCCGGAGGAAGGATGAAGATGAAAATCGTCAGCGATGTTTACATTGAATTAGGTAAAGCTCTTGTCGGTGTTGGACAAGCAACTTTGGTTGCCGCATTAGTTGGAAAATTTTTTACAAAAGAACCGTTCTCATGGTGGATAGTTCTTTTGGGCATCTTGTTCAGCCTTGTTCCGACAGCATGGGGACTTTTCTTTATTCAAAAAGCTCATTACAAAAAGAGAAAGGAGATTAACCATGACTGAGTTTCTCATCGGTGCGGCTTTCGTCGCCCTAATTTCGACGATTGTTGGTTTGTTTTTTTTGTATCATGATCGCAAACAAGAGAAAGAATTCAATGCTCGTGCCGGCAAAAAGTAAATGGCTGGACGCAGACAGTTTATTATGAACACGGAAAAATTTACGAACAGTGATGGGTATCGAAGAGCGAATCGCTTCTTCATTTTCCGTCCAGTCCGCTATTCATCAATGGGTTTGTATGATATTCTTCGCTTCGTCAAAACTCAAAATGCGCCCACCGTGCTGGGTTTGGAAAACCGCAGCGGCCTGGAGTGAGCCGAAAGCAACGAGGCTCGGATCGCATCGGTGCCAATCCATCGTGTAGACACCGCCCACCTCGTTGCGCATCATTCGTTGGGGATCACAATGGTTCACGTCGCTGCCTTCGACGTAAAAAGCTCGAGCAGCCTCGATAGTCTTGCCGGTCGCGTAGTCGGTGGCATAAGCGGAAGCGGCCTTTTCCGGATCATGCACCTGCAAATGCAGACCGCAGGTGGGGCAGCAAGTTTTGATTTTGCCGCCATCAGACAGCACGATTGTATAACCCATGCCTTCATGAATCTCTTCAGTGCACAGTTTGCATTTCCCATCCGTCGATCTTATGCCGGGATAAAAAAAGACGATCAACACACCCACGGCAAGCAAATTCCCGATTAAGAATAGATAATTTTTTCTGGTCATGCTTTGCCTCACTCACAAGCCTTCAATGATTTTCCAATACGACTTGGCCGCATTGCCGTCAACTTGAGATTTTCGTGACTCTTCCGAAAGAATTTGCCTTCCAAGAACTCCGCTAGGAGTGTGATGTTTATAGTCAAAGGTCAAATAGAAATCAAAAACTCCGAAGGAGTGCCATGTTGGCGAACCTTGTTTAATGTCACCCTTACAGGGTTTGAAAGCCGCTGTGGAGCTTTTTCTATAAACATTGCACCCTTAGCAGGGTTTACGAAACGGCCCCTGAGTTAACATCGATTTTGCCAGCCTAGAATTTATTCTCAAGCCAACTGCGCCTCTTTCCGCACGTGAAAATACCAGCGCCAGACTTCGTAGATGGCGGGGTAGACCACCAATTCCATGATGAACGAGGTGAAGATGCCGCCGATCATCGGTGCGGCGATGCGCTTCATGACGTCGGCGCCGGCGCCGGTCGACCACATGATCGGCACCAGTCCCATGAACATCACCGCCACGGTCATGAATTTTGGTCGCAGTCGCTTGACCGCGCCGTGCACGATCGCTTCGCGCAAGTGCTCCTTCGTTTGCATCAAGCCTTTGGCGCGTCTCTCTTCATAAG
>Ga0247727_10001979_pt1 | contig 47463 bp, 42 predicted proteins | sample WisWelCaveWW1625_FD_202498 | JGI IMG/M metagenome (GOLD analysis project Ga0247727, IMG submission 202498) | Biofilm microbial communities from Wishing Well Cave, Virginia, United States - WW16-25 | ecosystem: Environmental > Aquatic > Deep subsurface > Groundwater > Cave microbial mat | place...
CTTCGACCTTGGTCAGAATCGGTGCCGCCACCAGAACCGCCGCCGCTGCCACGACCGCGTCCTGGGGGATCGGCGCTTGGACCTTGGTCAGAATCGGTGCCGGCGCTCTGCGCGTCGGCATTTCCCGCAACGGCCGCCATCCAACCCCCTGCTATCGCCCCTGTCCCTAGGACGCGGCTCATGAAGGAACGCCGATGGAGCAATTTCTTGTCGTCCGACATTGCGACTACCCGGCCCTTTTTTCCATTTTTCGAAGCTCAACCAAGAGGGGCGACGCAGCTCAGGTCGCCGCACCCGGCGGTCCGCGCCACGTAATGAATGTGATCGACGCCGCCCCGACCTGAAAACCTGCTCAAGTCTTGACAGGAAGGGATTGCAGAACTGTAAGCGCGGTCGAGTTGGCTCGCGCTCCCTGCCAAATTTGCTCCCTTGACAAACAGTACATTTTTCGTTTGATTGATCGTTCAATCAAGGAGTGCGCATGTCAGCGCGCGGGAAGATCATCAGGGCGGCCATGGATTTGTTTTGGCTCAAGGGCTTCAATTCGACTTCGGTGGCCGATTTGCTGAGCCGGACCCAGCTCAATTCCGGCAGTCTCTATCATGTTTTTCCGTCCAAGCAGGACGTGCTGATCGGGGTGCTGGAGGCTTACCGGGACGGCATCGAGGAGATGTTGCTTGCGCCCGCCTGGGCGGGCATCGCCGATCCGATCGAGAGGATTTTTGCCCTGCTCGGCGCGTATCGAACCTGGATCGTTGAAAGCGATTGCAGCTACGGCTGCCCGATCGGCTCGCTGGCGCTTGAACTGCACGAACCCGACCCGCAAGTGCGCGAATTGCTGGCGGCGAACTTCGACGGCTGGACGCGGGCGATCGAACAATGTCTCGCCGAGGCTGGCGATCGCCTGCCAGCCGATGTCAATCGCGCGGCGCTCGCGCAATTTGTGCTGACGGCGATGGAGGGCGGCGTGATGCAGGCGCGCACGCACCGCGATGTCGCTTATTTCGATCGCGCCGTCGCGCAATTGCGCGAGCACTTTGCACTGTTGGAGGCGCGCGCGGGCGCGCTAGCTTAGGGGGAGAGCATGGAGATCAATTGGCTGGCCGTAATCGCGGCCGCGCTCAGCTCGTTTGTCTTGGGCGGGATTTGGTATGCGGCGCTGTTTGGCAAGGCGCACCAAAAGGCCGCCGGGCTCAGCGACGAACAGGTCAAGAGCGCAAATATGCCACTGATCTTCGGCGGCTCGTTCGTGCTGGCGCTGATCGCTGCGGCGTCGTTTGCGGTGTTTCTGGGCCCCGAGGTCGATGCGATGACGGGCGCGATGTATGGCTTCACGGCGGGCCTATGTTGGGTGAGCGCCTCGTTCGGCATCAATTATTTGTTCGAGCGCAAATCGCTGGCGCTCTTCTGTATCAATGGCGGCTACCACACCCTGCAATTTACGCTCATCGGCTTGATTTTGGGGGCCTGGCATTGATGCGGCTCTGGTTTCTCGTTGCGGCGCTGGTCTTGGCGCCTTCGCTCGCCAAGGCAGAGGTGGCCTCCGCCTCGCCAAGCGCATTCCTGCTGCGCGCCGAGGCGGTCGTCGCTGCGTCTCCCGATCGGGCTTGGCGCGCGGTCGGCCGGATTGGGCATTGGTGGAACTCGCAGCACACATTCTCCGGCGATGCGCGCCGAATGACGCTCGATATGAGCGCCGGCGGGTGTTTCTGCGAGCGCTGGGCAGGGGGCCAATCGGTAGAACACGGTCGTGTTGTCCTGGTCATGGAACACGAGGGCGTGCGGACTGTGCGTTTCGTGGGTGGGTTGGGGCCGCTGCAGGAATTGGCGGCGAGCGGCGTCATGACCATCGTCGTCGCCCCCGATCCCGGCGGGGCAAGGATCACTATGACCTACCGCGTGGCCGGCGATTCCGCGCTTGGACTGAACGCGGTCGCGCCGCTTGTGGACCAAGTCGTGACCGAACAATTCACCCGCCTAGTCCGTTACGCCGAGACGGGCAGCGCTTCGCAATAGCGGGGAAACCTGATGGTTCGTTTCCGCCCGCGGTGTAATCAAACGATCAGAATACGGCATCACCCAATTCCTGCCGGAGGCGGGCACGCAGGCAGGCGCCGGCGACGATGTCGAACTCATCATCGAAGCCGAATTCAACCGCCCGATCGCGGAGTGATTAGCGCGCAGACGGCGGGGCCGAGCCGGCCAAGGCCGGCTTGGCGGTCCGGGGGTGGTTGACGGCCAGCTGCGGGGCCCCTATCTCCTGCCCGTTAGCAACCGCCGCCTTTGAGTGCTAAGGCGGCGGTTCGATTTTTGTTCTGCAAGCAAGCCCTAAGGAGGCCACCAATGGCGAGTTTTCGTCCGTTGCATGATCGCGTCGTCGTCCGGCGCGTGAAGGAAGAAGAAAAGACCAAGGGCGGGATCATCATCCCCGATACCGCCCAAGAGAAACCCCAAGAAGGCGAAGTCATCGCCGTCGGCCCCGGCGCGCGCGATGAAGACGGCGAGCGCATCGAGATGGACGTGTCGGTCGGCGAGCGCATCCTGTTCGGCAAATGGTCGGGCACGGAAGTGAAGATCGACGGCGAAGAACTCCTGATCATGAAGGAGTCCGACATCATGGGGATCATCGAAGAGAAAAAGCACAAGAAGGACAAGGCGGCCTAGAGCGCCGCTTCGCGGCGCGTCAGTAGGCATTAGTCAGTAGTGAGTCGGGCGCGCCGCGCCCACGCCACTGAACTATTCACTACTGACTACTGACTTCCCTTCTTTCAGAACCCACACAACGATTGGAGTACACAACATGGCTGCTAAAGTCGTCAGTTTCGGCGCCGATGCACGCGAGCGTATGCTCGCTGGCATCGACATTCTCGCCAACGCGGTAAAAGTCACGCTCGGCCCCAAGGGCCGCAACGTGGTGATCGAAAAGAGCTTCGGCGCTCCCCGCACCACCAAGGACGGCGTCACCGTCGCCAAGGAAATCGAACTCGAAGACAAGTTCATGAACATGGGCGCCCAGCTCATTCGTGAAGTCGCCTCCAAGACCAATGACGAAGCCGGCGACGGCACCACCACCGCCACCGTGCTGGCTCAAGCGATCGTGCGCGAAGGCATGAAGGCGGTCAGCGCCGGCCGCAATCCGATGGATCTGCGCCGCGGCGTCGAGAAAGCGGTGATCGCCGTGGTCGAGGACCTGAAGGGCCGTTCCAAGAAGGTGACGGGATCGGAAGAAATCGCTCAAGTCGGCGCCATCGCCGCCAATGGCAACGCCCAGATCGGCAAGTTCCTCGCCGACGCCATGGCCAAGGTCGGCAAGGAAGGCGTGATCACGGTCGAGGAAGCCAAGTCGCTCGACACCGAACTCGAAGTGGTCGAAGGCATGCAATTCGACCGCGGCTATCTCTCGCCCTATTTCATCACCAACGCCGACAAGATGGAAGCGACGCTCGAGGATCCGATGATCCTGTTGTTTGAGAAGAAGCTCTCCAGTCTGCAGCCGATGCTGCCCATTCTTGAAGCGATTGTGCAGAGCCAGCGTCCGCTGCTGATCATCGCCGAGGACGTCGAAGGCGAAGCCCTCGCCACGCTCGTGGTCAACAAGTTGCGCGGCGGCTTGAAGGTCGCGGCGGTGAAGGCCCCGGGCTTCGGCGACCGGCGCAAGGCGATGCTGGAAGACATCGCCATCCTCACCGGCGGCCAAGTCATCAGCGAGGATCTCGGCATCAAGCTCGAGAACGTCACTATTGAAATGCTGGGCAAGGCCAAGAAGGTGGTGGTGAAGAAGGACGACACCACCATCGTCGATGGCGCCGGCCCGAAGAAGGACATCGAGGGCCGCATCGCCCAGATCCGCACTCAGATCGAAGACACCACCTCCGACTACGACAAGGAGAAGCTGGAGGAGCGGCTGGCGAAACTCGCCGGCGGGGTCGCGGTGCTCAAGGTCGGCGGCGCCACCGAGGTCGAAGTGAAGGAGCGCAAGGAGCTCGTCGATGACGCGCTCAACGCCACTCGCGCGGCGGTCGAGGAAGGCATCGTGCCAGGCGGCGGGGTGGCGCTGCTGCGCGCGGCGATGAAGCTCAACGTCAAGGGCGACAACGAAGACCAGAACGTCGGCATCGCCATCATCAAGAAGGCGCTGGAATCCCCGATCCGGCAAATCGCGGAAAACGCCGGCGTCGAAGGCTCGATCGTGGTCGGCAAGCTGCGCGAGTCGAAGGACGAGAATTTCGGCTTCGACGCCCAGACCGAACACTATGTCGATATGATCAAGGCCGGCATCATCGATCCGGTGAAAGTGGTCCGCACCGCGCTGCAGGACGCAGCCTCCGTCGCCGGCCTCATCATCACCACCGAAGCCACCATCGCCGAAGCGCCCAAGCGCAAGGAAGGCGGCGGCGGCGGTCATGGCGGCATGGGCGGCGGCGGCATGGGCGGCATGGGCGACATGGATTTTTGAGTCCGGCCCACATCACCAAGCCAAGGGGCGGGCCGCAAGGCTCGCCCCTTTTGGCGCGCGCTGCTAGGCTCGCGTGGGGGCCGCGCGCATGAGCCAAGCCAAGGACTTCTTCATTTCCCGTGCCGGCGCGGACGCCGAGGCCGCCGCTTGGATCGCGCAGACGCTCGAGGCAGCGGGCTTTTCCTGCACCATCCAGCAGCGCGATTTCACGCTGGGCGGCCATTTCCCGCTGGCGATGGAGGATGCGTTCGAGAACTGCCGCGCCACCATCGCGGTGCTCTCGCCCGACTACACCGCGAGCCCTTATTGCCGCGACGAATGGAGCGTCGCCTACGTATTTCATCGCAAGCAAGGCGGCGGCCGGCTGCTTCCGGTGCGGGTCATGCCGGGACACATCCCGCCGCTGGCGGAGGCTTTGGCCTATATCGACCTCGTCGCAATCGCCGAGGGGGCCAAGGCCGAAAAACTCCTCGCCGGGGTGCGCACGTTCCGCGAACGCGGCGAACTGCCCGAGACGCTCGAGCCGGACGCGCGGCCGCTGGTCAACCACGACGTTGTTTTCGACACGCCTCACTTCGCCGGACGCGAGCAGGAACTCACCACCATCCACGAAGCGCTGTGGGGCAAGGGCGAGACGGCGGCGCTGACGCAGCCAGCGGCGGTGACGGGACTGGGCGGGGTCGGCAAATCCGCCATCGGCAAGGAATACGCGCGCCGCCACCTGCACCGCTATTGCGGCGCCTGGCTGGTCAATGCCGAGCAGGAAGCCACGCTGCTCGCCGACCTGGCCGAGTTGGGCGGGCGGCTCAACCGCGACCTGCGCGAGGCAGCCGACGTGCGCGCCGCGGCGCAGGCAGGGCTCGCCGAGGCGCGGCGGCTGGCGCTGACAGGGCGCCCGTTCCTGCTGCTGCTCGACAATGTCGAAACGCCAGCGGACATGCCCGAATGGGTGCGCGGGCAAGGCCTGCACGTGGTCATCACCAGCCGCTACGCAACCTGGCCCAACGGCGTCGCCGCGATCGAAATCGAGGAATTGCCGCCGCAGGCCGCGCGCACGTTGTTGTTGGAGACGGCCAACCGCGACGCTGGCGCAGGGCTCGACCAGCTGCTGGCCGCGCTCGAAGGGCTGCCGCTGGCGCTGGTGCAGGCGGGCGCGTATCTGCGCGAGAACCCGTCCGAGACGTTCGCACACTATTGCGAGGCGTTGGCGCGCCGCCTCGGCGAAGCCAGCGACGACTGGCCGCGCGGCCAGCGCCTGATCGCGGCCACCTACGCGCCCTCGCTTGACCGAGCAGAAATGAGCGCCCCCGGCGCGCGCGACCTCATCACCCGCGCCGCGTTCTACGCGCCGGACGACATTCCGCTCCTGCTTTTGACGGAGGCGCCGGAAAGCGAACCCTTCCGCCGAGCCGCCGACGCGCTCGCGCGCTATTCGCTGTGGCGGCTCGGCGCCGATGGCCCCTTCGGCGCTACTCGCTCTCTTCATCGGGTGCTGCAAACTGTGCTGCGGGCTGAGCTGACGGACGAATCGTTGCAGGCCATTGCGCGCACAAGCGCGGCCACGCTGGCAAATTCGTTCAAGGGTAATGCCGGCGATGTAAGCACTTGGGGCAAAAACGGCCCCCTCGCGGCCCATACCGTCGCACTTTCGGCAGCCACGCCGGACCACGCCGCAAGCCCCGAACTCGCCAAAGCACTTGGGCGGTCGGATCAATATTTTGACGCACGCGCCGATTACCGCGCGGCAGAACCGCTGTCACGCCGCGCACTCGCCATCGACGAGGCCAGCTTCGGCCCCGATCACCCGAAGGTGGCGATCCGCCTCAACAATCTCGCCGCACTGCTCCGAGCCACTAACCGCCTCGGCGAGGCCGAGCCGCTGATGCGCCGCGCGCTCGCCATCGCCGAGGCCAGCTTCGGCCCCGATCACCCGAACGTGGCGACCGGCCTCAACAATCTCGCCGGACTGCTCCAGGCCACCAACCGCCTCGGCGAGGCCGAGCCGCTGATGCGCCGCGCGCTCGCCATCGACGAGGCCAGCTTCGGCCCCGATCACCCGAACGTGGCGATCCGCCTCAACAATCTCGCCGGACTGCTCCGAGCCACTAACCGCCTCGGCGAGGCCGAGCCGCTCTATCGCCGCGCACTCGCCATCGACGAGGCCAGCTTCGGCCCCGATCACCCGAAGGTGGCGACCCGCCTCAACAATCTCGCCGCACTGCTCCAAGCCACCAACCGCCTCGCCGAGGCCGAGCCGCTGGCGGCGCGAGCGGTGCGGATTTTCGCGGCCAGCTTCGGCCGCGATCATCCGAGCACGCAAACCGCCGGCGCCAATCTCGCCGGCATCCGCAACGAAATGCGCGGCGCGGTCGCTCAGCAAGCTCCCCGCCCCGCCACCCTTGCGGAGGCCCGCCCGCCGCCGAGCTTTTTCGTGCGCGCGCTGCGCTTCGTTTTTGGCGCCCGCCCGCCGCGACGCCGCGAAAAATAACGCGCGAGGGCATGTCACGTTTTCTCTGGTGAGCGGCGCAGCGTTAGGGGTCAGTGGTGTTTGGAATCCCGATCGAGTTCTTCCTTTTCGCCGCAACACTGCTGGGCGTGGCGATGTTCCACCATCGCACGCTCGGCGTAGCTCTAATCGGGCTGGCGGCGATCCTCGCTTACAAGTTTCTGTTTGCCGGCTTTGACGGCCATGGGGGCCTTGGCGGCTTGGCGCTGCATCTCGAACACGAATGGGTCGAGATCGCCAATCTTGGTCTCTTGCTGCTCGGCTTTGCCATTCTCGCGCGCCATTTCGAGCAAAGCCAGCTCCCCGACCTCGCGCCAAACATCCTGCCCAGTGACTGGAAAGGCGGGCTGGTGTTGTTGGCGCTGGTGTTCGTCGGCTCGGCGTTTCTCGACAACATCGCCGCCGCGCTGATCGGCGTGACCGTCGCCGCGCATGTGTATCGCAAGCGGGTGCATATCGGTTTTCTCGCCGCCATCGTCGCCGCCGCCAATGCGGGCGGCGCGGGCAGCGTGGTTGGCGACACTACCACGACCATGATGTGGGTCGCCGGCAAGAGCCCGCTCGATGTGCTGCATGCCTATGTCGGCGCCGGTGTGGCCTTAGCGGTCTGCGCCATACCCGCCGTTCTTGTACAACACAGCCATGCGCCGATGCTGGCGCAACCTGCCGGCGTGCGCCCAGATTGGGCGCGGGCGGCCATCGTCGCGTACGTTCTTGTCTGCGTTATCGGCGTCAACGTGACCGCAAACCTGTTCGCGCCGACCATCGCAACAGCCTGGCCGCTGATCGGCTTGACGCTTTGGTTCGCCATCCTTACAGCCGCGCCGTTGCGCGCGCCGGACTGGGCGGTGCTGCCGCACGCCTTGGTCGATACAGCGTTCCTGCTCGCGCTAGTGCTCGCCGCATCATTGATGCCGGTGGAGGCGCTGCCACGCGCGTCATGGCAGACGACGCTCGGTGTCGGTTTTGTGTCGGCGGTGTTCAACAACATTCCCCTGACCGCGCTGGCGCTCCAGCAAGGCAATTACGATTGGGGGCTATTGGCTTACGCGATCGGCTTTGGCGGCTCGATGGTGTGGTTTGGCTCATCGGCGGGGGTGGCGGTGGCGAGCCTGTTTCCAGAAGCAAAATCGACGCTGGCCTGGCTGCGCGCGGCCTGGTTCGTGCCGGTCGCTTATGTCGTCGGATTTTTCGTAATGTTGGGCGTGATGGGCTGGAACGCGCAACCGTGACACGTGCAAACTCCATCTCCACCCATCCCCGGGGCGTCGCAGCGACGAGTCCGGGGCCCATAAACGCCAACGCTTTGAGTGTATGGGCCCCGGACTGAATGCTGCGCATTCATCCGGGGATGGGTGGTGATTTTTGGCGCGTGCGGCAGCTTAACCCGCTTCTAAAACAATAACGGCCGCGCCCCAGATCTAAATCTCGGGCGCGGCCGCTTCGTCGCATTTGCGAGCGTCTCCTCCCCGAAACGCGACCACCCGCGACGCAAGCGGTCGGCGCCGAGCCTTGCGCCAGATGCCCTCGCCGTCAAGCAAATGTCAGGTTTTGGCCAGCACTTCCCGCACCGCCGCGACCAGCCCCGCGCGCGGGACTTCACGCTGCACCTGCTCACGCGACTTGGCATAAGCCTCGCGGTCCTCGCCCAAGTTCTGCGCGATGCGGGCGCCGAGCTTCAAATCCTTCAGCGTCACCACACCCTTGGCCAATTCATCGCCCCCTTGGATAATGGCGACCGGGGCCGCGCGCTTGTCGGCGTATTTGAGTTGCGCTTTCATGGCGCCGCCGCCCAGATAAGCTTCCGCGCGCACGCCGCCGGCGCGCAATTCATTCGCCATCGCCAGCGCCTCGCCGATGCGCGCTTGGTCCATCACCAGCACCACAACGGGGCCATCGGCCTGCGCCGCTTGCTGCGCCTGCAACGCCGCCGCCAGCCGCGACACACCGATAGAAAAACCCGTCGCCGGAATACGCTCACCGCGAAACCGCGCGATCAGATCATCATAACGTCCGCCGCCGCCGACCGAGCCGAAGCGAATCGAATCCCCTTCCGCATCCAGGGCCCCGATCAACTCCGCCTCAAACACAGCGCCCGTATAATATTCTAGGCCGCGAACGACGGCGGGATCGACCCATGCCTCCGCACCGACTTTCAGAGCGCTCAGCGCTGAATCGATCACACCGAGTTCGCGAAGCCCGGCCTCCGCGATTGGGCCGCTCACAAATTCTCCCAATTTTTGGATCGTGCCAGCACGATCACCGCCAGTGGAGAGGAAACCCATCACGCGATTGATTGCCGCGTCGTCGAGGCCCGCGCCTTGGGTGAAATCGCCGGATTCATCCTTCCGCCCCACACCCAGCAATGCCTGGACTCCTTTCGACGATAGGCGATCCAGCTTGTCGATTGCACGTAACACGGTGAGGCGACGAGGGTCAGCCTGCCCAACGCCAAGGTTCTCAAGCAGACCATCGAGCAGTCGCCGCGTGCTTATCCGAACCGTGTAATCGCCTTTCCGCGCCCCCGCCGCTTCCAGCGCGGCGCAGGCCATGGCGATCATTTCCGCGTCGGCGGCGGGCGAAGCAGAGCCAACGGTGTCCGCATCGCACTGCCAGAATTCGCGGTACCGTCCTGGCCCGGGTTTTTCGTTGCGCCACACCGGCCCTGCGGCCCAGCGGCGGTAGGGTTTCGGCAACGTGTCGAAATTTTCAGCGACGAAGCGCGCCAGCGGCGCGGTCAAATCGTAGCGCAGCGCTAGCCATTGGTCGTCGTCGTCCTCGAACGCGAACACGCCTTCGTTGGGGCGGTCCTGGTCGGGCAGGAATTTGCCCAGCGCGTCGGCGTATTCAAACGCCGGCGTCTCCAGCGGCTCAAAGCCCCAATCCTCGTAAACCTTGGCGATGGCCTCGATCAGCCCGCGCTCCACCGCCAGCCCCGGCCCGCGCCGGTCCTGCAGTCCGCGCGCGCGGCGGGCTTTCGGGCGAGGGTCGGGGGCGTTCATAGCTTCATTGCGGCGCGGTCACGACTTGGCCGCCGGGCTCCTGAAACGCCAGCAGCAAGATGCGAAATTGCAACGCCGCGGCGGGCGGAATCGCGGGCGGGCGGCCCTCTGGGCCGTAGCCTAATTCCATCGGGAAAGTCGCCACCACTTCGTCGCCGGGACGCATTTGCTGGATCGCCTCGGAGAAGCCCGCCACCACCCCGGCGAGCGGAAATTCCGCCGGCTCGCCGCGCGCGAACGAAGAATCAAACACGCTGCCATCGGCGAGTTTGCCTTCGTAATGCACGAGCACACTGGCTGCCTCGCTCGGGCGCGCCAGCGCCTGGTTGCGCCCGCGCCCGCGCACTTCCAGCAACAGCCCCGAGGGTCGCGCCTCCACGCCCGGCTGGGCGCGCACCTGGTCGAGGAATGCTTGCGAGCCCGCGCCCGTTTGCTGCGCCGATTCCGCGGCCGCTTTCTCGGCGCGCTCGATTTCACGCATCACGCCGCCGCCGGTGTCGCAAGCGGCGACCACAACAGCCGCCGCGGCAAGCAACAATTTCATCATCTGTGGAGCGCTTCCGTTTGTTCGATGGTCCAGATTTCGGCCGCTGCGCCGCGTTCCCATTCCTGGAACGCGGTATCGGCAAAGATCGTAGCGCAATACGCGGCCGCGGCGGGCGGCGTTTCGACGCCATAGGTTCGCAAGCGCGTGGCGACCGGCGCGAACATGGCGTCGGCTATTCCGCGCGCGCCGAACAAAAACGGTCCACCGTGCCGCTGCAACGCACCGCCCCATATCGTAAACAAGCGTGCAAGGTCGGCGCGGGTGTCGGCGGGCCAATCTGGCGCCTGCGCGAGGCGGCGGCGTACATTCATCGCCATGTCCCGCCGCAGCGCCGCGAAGCCCGCATGCATCTCGCAGGACGCGGCGCGGGCTTCGGCGCGCGCCAACGCGTCCGCCGGCCAAAGCGAAGACGCTTGCTCGGCGGCCCATTCGCAAATGGCCAGACTTTCGTGAATCACCACGCCGCCCACATTCAGCGCCGGCACCCGCCCGCTCGGCGACACCGCGCGCACTTCCTTGATCTCCGAGCGCCCATAGCCCTCCCCGCCCAGCGGAATGAGCACTTCCTCGAATGCTGCCCCGCCCCATTTGAGCGCGAGCCAGGGCCGCATCGACCAGGACGAGTAATTCTTGTTGCCGATGTGGAGAATGGGTGTGGGCATGGGATGGGCTTGTTTCAGAGCCCGGCGGCCAGATCAAGCCGCCGCCCGCAGCGGTCCCAAACGCTCGCCTTGGCCGATGGGCTCGACTATCACCAAGAGCCAAATGTTGACCCACCCATCCCCGGATGCGCGGTACGCGCGGTCCGGGGCCCATAGACTCGAACCGTCGTGTTTATGGGCCCCGGGCTCGCCGTTTCACGGAGCCCCGGGGATGGGTGAGCATCGTGACGCTCGTCGATATTTGTGGCCTTTGGTCTAAGGAGGCCGCAACTCAGCATGCAGCCGGTGGTTTATCGCAGGAGGCGGAGCGCGGTTTCGCGCAGCGAGCGGCTCTGGCGCGCCGAGGCCGATGCATTGGTCACGCGCGGCGGCTCGGGGCGTGAACGGCGCTATGCCTGGAAGGATATCGTCAACGTGCGCCTGCGCGCTGAACCGGCGCGTTTCAGGCCATGGCGTTATGTGTTCGAAATGCAGCCCCGCCACGCCCGCAAGATCAATATCGACAACGCCCATTATATCGGCATCGGCAAATTCGAAGACCGCTCCGTCACCTACACGCCGTTCGTGCGCGCCGCCTTGGCGCGGGTAGCGGCGGAGAACCCCAAGGCGCGCGCGCTCTTCGGGGAGACGCAGAAGCGTTATTTCGTTTTGCTGCTGGCGGCGCTGTTGGGGCTGAGCGCGTTGGCGCTGACCATGATCGCGGCGCGCACGCCGCTTGACGCCCTGCCCTATGCCGGCTTGCTCAAGCTTGGAATTATTGCACTGATGCTGCCCATCTTCTGGCGCTGGGTCATTGGCGCCATGCCGCGCGGGATCCCCCTTGACGCCATCCCCGACCGCGCGCTGCCGCTTGAGCCGCTTTCCTGCCCAGGCGACGCGGGTTAGGCTCTCGCTTGAGGTCGGCGGGAGAACCCCATGCGAATATTGGCGGCGGCGATTGTCGCACTTAGCGTCCTTTTCAGCGTGATGGTCGGCGCCAATAGCGGGCCCCACAATGCGCAAGGCGCCTCTAGCGCAGTCACGCCCGATGCCGCCGATAAGCAAACCGTGCGCGCCAAGCCAGCGCGCCGCGGCGACGACAGCTGCCGCTGGGCCAACGACAATGAATGCGACGACCCCGATATCGGCACCGGGGCCTGCCGGCCGGGCACGGACTATTCCGATTGCCGCCATCTGCGCGAAGGCGAAAACGATTCCTGCCGCTGGGCCCGCGACGGCGAGTGCGACGAACCGAATTTCGGCACCGGCGCCTGCGTGCAGGGCACGGACCGCGCCGATTGCGGTCAAATTTCCTGGATGCGCAACCAGAACGATGCCTGCGCCACTTCCTTCAATAATGTCTGTGAGGAGCCCGGCCACGCCAATGGCGCGTGCGCAGCGCGCACCGACCGCACCGATTGCCACGGCCGGAACCGCCCGCTCACCATCAACGACCATTTCTTCGGCCGCGACGATCGGGTGCGGGTCAATGCGCAAGAGCCGCCGTGGCGATTCATGGGCCGTTACGTCAACCAGGCCGGCGAAGCGTGCACCGCGACCTTGATCGCGCGCGACGTGATCGTCACCGCCGCGCATTGCGTCTATACCGACGAGGGCGTGCGGGCCGGGGGGCGTTTTGAACCCGCCGCCGGAGGCGTCCAGGCGCGAACCGTCGCCTACGCGGTCAGCCCGCGCTTCGATTATCAGCGCTTCAACACCACCGATGAAATTGATGGCCTCGATTGGGCGCTGCTGCGGCTCGACCAGCCGCTGGGCGAGCGGCTGGGCTTTGCCGGCGTGCGCAATCTGACCGGCCAGGGCCGCGCCGCGGCGCGCGCGGCGGAATTGTATCAGGCCGGCTATTCCTGGGACACTGGCGATATTTTATCCGCAAATGTGCGCTGCCACTTGGCCGAGACCTTTGCCGACCTAACCTTCGCGCACGAATGCGACACCACGCGCGGCGATTCCGGCTCGGCGTTCCTGGTGCGCAACGGCCAGGGCTACGATGTCATTGGCGTCGATTCAAATTTCCGCTCCAACCCGAACGGGCCGTTCTTCTACATCGCGGTCAGCGCGGCCGCGTTCCAACCGGCAATCGCCGACTTCGTCGCTGGACGCAGCGGTACGCCGGTCAGCGCTTCCGTTGGCGGCAAGCCGAAGCGGGAGTGAGCAAAGCGTGCAGGCGAACCCTTCTCCCCTCGTGGAAGTGTTGCGATACACCCACCCATTCCCGGATTGGCGCGCAGCGCCAAGTCCGGGACCCATGAACTCTTGCGGCTGCCAGTATTCACGCGGTAAAGTCGCAGCGCTCTGCTTAAGGCGTCCGTGTTTATGGGCCCCGGACTCGATGCTTCGCATCGCTCCGGGGATGGGTGTAAACGTCGCAACGCTTCCCTTGTGGGAGAAGGACAAGTGCGTTCGTGAGCCCCTAGCGCGCTCCACGCTCGGTCGATAGAACCGACGCGCATGCCCGACACCCAGACCCCATCCGCGGTCACCTACGCGGCCATCGCCGCCGCCGCCAAACGCCTGGCAGGGCGCATCGAGCGCACGCCGACGCTGCGCTCACGCACGCTCTCCGAGATCACCGGCGCCGAGATCTGGATCAAGTTCGAGAATTTACAGTTCACGGCGGCATTCAAGGAGCGCGGCGCCCTCAACAAGCTAATGCAGATGCCGGCGGCGGAGAAAAAGCGCGGCGTTATCGCCGCCTCCGCCGGCAATCACGCCCAAGCGCTTGCCTACCATGCCCAGCGCCTGGGTGTGCCGACGACGATTGTCATGCCACGCGCCACCCCGTTCGTGAAAGTCGAGCAGACCCGCCATTGGGGGGCCGAAATCGTGCTCGACGGCGAGACATTCGATGATGCTCACGCTCTCGCCCTCAAATTGTGCGACGAACGCAATCTGGTGTTCGTGCATCCCTTCAACGACGCCGAAATCATCATCGGACAAGGCACCACGGCTCTGGAAATGCTCGCCGACGCGCCAAATCTCGACATGCTGGTCGCGCCGATCGGCGGCGGCGGGCTCATCGCCGGCATGGCGGTGGCGGCAAAGCACATCAAACCCGACATCCGCATCGTCGGCGTCGAAGCACGAATGTACCCCTCCTTCACCGCCAAGATGCGCGGGGACACGGTGCGGGAGGGCGGACAGACCATTGCCGAAGGCATCGCCGTCAAGCAAGTGGGCGAATTGCCGTTCGCGGTTGCAGCGTCTCTGATCGAAGAAGTGGTTCTCGTTGAGGAATCCGATTTCGAACGTGCGATCGCACTCTACGCCACGATCGAAAAAACCGTCGCCGAAGGCGCCGGCGCGGCTACGCTGGCGGCGCTGTTGGCGGCGCCGGAGAAGTTCCGCGGATTGAAGTGCGGCCTGGTGCTTTCCGGCGGCAACATCGACACCCGATTGCTGGCCTCGGTGCTGGGGCGCTCGCTAGTGCGCGAGGGGCGCATCGCCGTGCTGCGCCTTGTCGGCGACGACCGCCCGGGCATATTGGCGACTGTCACCCGCATCATCGGTGACAAGGGCGGCAACATTCTGCAGGTCGCCCACCATCGGATGACGCTCGACGCACCCGCCAAGGGCGTCGAGTTCGACATCGAAATCGAGACCCGCGACGCCAAGCACACCGCCGAAATCGTCGCCGCGCTGACCGCCGCCGGATACGCGGCGCGTTGCCTTTAAACGCCCCGTGACCAGTCCGCGGCAGTGTGCTAATTGTCTTGCGCGAGGGAATATGTGTAGCGCGCTTGTGGTTTTTGCGAGCCCCAAAGGAGGGTGGTAATGCGTCGGATTTTCAATGTGTTGGCCATGGCGGCAGCGGTCTTTGGCGTGTTGACGGCGGAAGTCCAGGCCCAGCCTCGCGCGGCAGAAAGCCAAACCCCGCAAGTACCGCGCTGCACGCGCAATCTTGGCACCATTTCGATCACCAATGGCGACACCGCCGGCTGGACTCAATACCGCCTGCAGCCGCCTGCCGGGCTGCTTCGCGTAGTGATCCAACAATCGGGCTGCTTTACCGTGGTCGAGCGCGGCGCCGGCCTCGATGCGGCCATGCGCGAGCGTGAACTCGCCGGCCAAGGCAATCTGCAACGCGGCGCGAATGTCGGCGGCGGCCAAATGCGCGCCGCCGATTACGTAATGCTGGCCGATGTGGTCGCGCAAGACAACAATTCCAGCGGCGGCGGCCTAGGCGCGGCGCTCGGCGGCGTGGTCGGGGGCCGCTTGGGCGGCGTGCTCGGCGGCATGTCTGTGCGCAGTCAGTCCGCGCAGACGACATTGACCCTTGCCAATGTACGCACCACCGAATCGTTCGCCACCGAAGGCAATGCCAGCAATCGCAATTTCGCCTGGGGCGGCATCGGCTTTCTCGGCGGCGGCGGTGCTGGGCTCGGCGGCTACACCGATACCGAAATCGGCCGCGTCGTCACCATCGCCTTCATCGACGCCTACACCCAGCTGATCGGTCAACTCGGCGTGCTCGACACCACCACCACCGCCGCCGCGGCGGCGCCGCAGCAGAACTATCGGACGATATCGGCCGCGCCCTTGCGCTCGCGCGCCGGCGGCGGCAGCGTGCTGCGCAATTTACCCGCGGGCGCCATCGTGTTTCCCAGCGGCGAGCGCAGCGGGGTCTGGTGGGAAGTCGAAGACGAAAACCAGAATCGCGGCTGGATCAGCAACGACTTCCTCGAGCCGGTGCGCTAGTGGTCCGATTCCAACATTCGCATCCCGTTTCGGCCCGCTCTGTTGCGAATGTTGGAATCATAAGGACCACTAGCAAGTATAGGTTTCTAGTGGAGTTTATGGATTTGACATTCGCTACCAGCTTGCCGCTTACACCGGATGCGAATGTCAAATCCACTCCACTAGCGCTCATACCAGCGGCCTAAACACCCTTCCCCGGATTGCGCACAGCGCAATTCCGGGGCCCATAATCACAAACGCCTGTGTTTATGGGCCCCGGTCTTGCGTATCTTTGGCCCGCCGCTGGCGCGGCGTCCCGGGGATGGGTGTTTTGGGGTGGTTGGGTTTAGCGTGGTTGAGATTATTGCAGCCCCAGCACCCGCCGGAAGAACAGCGTCTCGGCTTCGCGCTGGGCTTCCTGATTTTCGCGCCGCGCAAAGCCGTGACCTTCGTTCATGGCGATCATCAGCCAGGGATCGCCGCCATTGCGGCGCACCGCCGCCAGCACTTGCTCGGCCTCCGACACCGGCACGCGGGGATCGTTGTGGCCGTGCACGATGAGCATGGGTTTGCTGATGCGTGCAACGTTCGTGAGCGGTGAAATGCGCTGCAACACCGCCCGCATTTCTGGATCGCGCTCGTCGCCATATTCAGCGCGGCGCAAATCGCGCCGATAGCCGGAAGTATTTTCCAGGAACGACACGAAATTCGAGATGCCGACGACATCAACCGCGCCGGCAAGACGATCATTGTAATGGGTCATCGCGGCGAGCACCATATAGCCGCCATACGAGCCGCCATAGACCATCACCCGCGTGGCATCGAGGTGTTGCTGGGCGCCGACCCAATCCAGCAGCGCGCCGATATCGCGCACCGAATCCTCGCGCCGGGCGCCATTGTCGAGGGCGAGGAAATCCTTGCCGTAGCCATCGGAGCCGCGCACGTTTGGCGCGATCACCGCCACGCTTAATTCGTTCACCCAATATTGAATGGTCGAGGAAAAGCCCGGACGGAACTGGCTTTCCGGGCCGCCATGGATTTGAATGATCACCGGGTGTGGGCCCGCTGTGCGCGGACGGTAAAGAAAGCCGGTGATCTCGCGCTGGTCAAACGAGCGCCAGGAAATCAGTTCTGGCTCAACGAAAGCCGATTGCGGAATGCCGCCGGTTTCGCTTTGGGTCCAGCGCGTCAGCCGGCGGCTTCGCAAATCCCAGCTATAGACATCGCTGGGCGCGGCGGCGCTGTTCAGGGTGAAACCGAGCCGGCGGCCTTGGCGGTCGAACTTGACGCCGGAGACGATGCCGGCTGGCAATCGCGGCGCGGCCAGCGCGCGCCAGTTGCGTGCATCCATCAGGCGCAATGACGAGCGCCCGGCTTCGTTGACGACATAGGCAATGACACCGCCATCGTCGGAAAGATCGAAGCTCTCGATCCCCCAGCCCAGATCCGGCGTGATTACGCTGCGGACGCCGCTGGCGAGATCAATGCGCACCAAGCGTTGGAATTGGGAGTTTTCATCGGACAACGTGATGATTGAGCGCCCGTCCGGCGTGAACTCGCCCCCGCCATAGGCCGCGACGATGTCGGGCGTGATGCGGGCAAGCGCGTCCGAAGCAATGTCGAGCACGAACAGCCGGCTCTCGGCGGCGGAAATGTAGCGCAGCAGCAGAAGCCTCGATCCATCGGCCGAGAAGTCGATCGGATAGATGGCGCCTTCACCATCGAGCACGCGTTGCGGCGCGCCGGAATCGATCGGCCGGCTGACGAAGATATCGTAGTCCGGCTCGGTATTCGGCACATAGGACCAGACCATTTGACGTCCGTCGTCGCTCCAGATGAAGGCTTCATTGCGGGTGCCCGGATCGGTCACCTGCCGCGCGGCGCCGGTCGCGGGATCGAGCATGTAGCCGGCGAATTGCTCGTTTCCTCCGACATCGCGCGTGAACAGGATTTCGCTCGACCCCGGCCGCAGCGACGCGCTGGTGATGCGCTCCTGGTAAAAGGTCAGCTGCGTGCGCGCGCCCAGCGCTTGATCGACCCGGTGCAATTGCACGGTGTCGCCGAAGCGGGTGGAAATCAGCACGCCGCCGCCGGGCAGCCAGTCGGCGAACGCCGCGCTGCGCGTGTTTACGTACTGGCGCAAGCGCTCGGACACATCGGCCGGCGTTTCGGGCACGTTCTCGACCCTGAGCGCGCCGCGCTCGCTGCGTTGCGGCGCGGTTTGCGCGGAAGCGGAAACCGCAAGCATCGCCAGCGCGGCGGCGGCCAGAACCAAAACACGCATCAGAACCCCCTTCCGAGTTGCGCTATTATGCGGCCCCAGACGCCCCGAAGTCCAGGAACGTCACGCCGCCGCCGCGCTCGCTTCGGGATCGTGTTCGGCGACGAAATGCCCTGGCCCGATCTCGATCCAATGCGGAAGGTATTGCTGGGCGTCGGCATCGTCGATCACGCGCGATCTAAGGAAGCGCAACGGCGCGCGGGTATCGAGCGGGCTCGGCAGATCGCCGACCAGACGCACGCGCGGCCGCTTGCGGGCGGTTTCGGGATTGGGCGTCGGCGCGGCGGCCAGCAACGCGCGTGTATAGGGGTGGCGCGGATCGCCCAGGATCACGTCAGCCGGCCCATATTCCACCGCGCGGCCGAGATAGAGCACCAGGACGTTGTGCGAAATGGCGCGCACCACCGCGAGATCATGGCTGATGAACAGGAAACTGGTTTGGAACTCGCGCTGCAGATCGGCCAGCAGCTTCAGGATTTGCGCTTGAATAGAGACATCCAGCGCCGACACCGCCTCGTCGCACACCACCAATTTTGGTTTCAGAATCATCGCCCGCGCCACGCCGACGCGCTGGTTTTCTCCGCCCGAGAGTCCATGCGGGTAGCGGTTGATGAGATCCGGATCGAGTTCGACTTGGCGCATCATCTCCTTGACGCGCCGTTCGCGCCCATCGCGATCGAGCTCGGGCGCAAACGCGATCAGCGGTTCGGCGATCGAGGCGCCCAAGCTCATGCGCGGATCGAGGCTCGCGAGCGGATCCTGGAACACGATCTGCATATCCTGCCGCGCCTTGCGGATGGCCTCGCGCTGGCTGGGCAACAGATTGCGCCCTAGGAACGTCACCGCCCCGGCCGTGCGCGGCAACAGCTGCACCAATGCGCGCGCCAATGTGGATTTGCCGCAGCCCGATTCGCCAACCAAGCCCAAGGTCTCGCCCGCCCGCAACTCAAAGCTCACCCCGTCCACCGCGCGCAGCTGCTTGGTGCGCCCCAATAATCCACCCTCGACCTTGATCGGAAAATGCACTCGCAAATCGTCCACCTTCAAGATCGGCGGCCCGGCATCGGGCTGAGCCAGCGTCAGCGCCCGCTCGCCATCGATGCGCGGCACGGCTTTGAGCAGCATGCGCGTGTAATCGGCCTTGGGCGCATTGTAGATATCGTCCACCGCTCCGGTCTCGACAATCTCGCCCTCGCGCATCACCGCCACGCGCTGGGCCATGCGCGCGATCACGCCCATGTCGTGCGTGATCAGCGCGACCGCGGCCCCGGTGTCGTTCTGCAAATCCTCGATCAGATCGAGCACTTGGGCCTGCACCGTGGCGTCAAGCGCGGTGGTGGGCTCATCAGCGATCAAGAGCGCCGGTTCGGCCATCATCGCCATCGCGATCAGCACGCGCTGACGCATGCCGCCCGACAATTCATGCGGATATTGCTTGAGCCGCCGCGCGGCTTCGGGAATGCGCACGCGCTCCAGCCATTGCATGGCGCGTTCGCGCGCGGCAGCGCCGGTGATTTGGAAATGATGCGCCAGCACTTCACACAATTGCGTCTCGATAGTGAGGTGGGGCGTCAGCGCGGTCAGCGGATCCTGGAACACGAACGCGGCATGACGACCACGCACGCCGTCGAGTTGCTTGCGGCCGAGGCCCAGCACCTCTCGCCCCTGAAACTTGACCGAGCCGGACACGCGCGCGTTGTCCGAACTGAGGCCGAAGGCGGCGAGGAAGGTCTGGCTCTTGCCGGAACCGGATTCGCCGACAATGCCGAGACACTGGCCCCTCAAAATGCTCAGCGACACGCCCTTGACCGCCTCGACGACGCGGTCGGGCGTGTCGAAGCTGACGGCGAGCTTGGAAATCTCAAGGATAGTTCCGCTCATGAGCGCGGAGACTAGCGGGGAAGTTTCCCAAGTCGACTCCCCCTCTTCCCCCCGATCGCTTTGCGATCGGGGGGAAGAGGGGGAGTCGACTTTCGACAAACCCCGCGCCACTCGCTATCGACACAGCAAAGGAGCGCGCGCCATGCCCCAGATGAATTACCTTACCCAATGCAGCTTCGATTTCGGCGCGTTGGCGCAATTGCCCAAGGTGCTGAAGGGACTGGGCGTCGCCCGGCCGTTCGTGGTCACCGATCCGGGGCTGAAAGCGGGCGGCCTGCTCGATCGCTTGCTCGCGGCTCTGAGCCAAGCGCCGGCCGGTGTCTTCGCCGACACCCCGGCCAACCCCACCGAAGCGGCCGCGGCCCGCGCTGCGCAAGCATACCGCGAGTCCGGCGCCGACGGCATCGTCGCGCTCGGCGGCGGCTCGTCCATGGACCTCGCCAAAGCCGTCGGCCTGATGGTGACGCACGAGGGCCCTTACGCGCGCTATGGCGCCGCCGAGCGCGGCGCCCGCCACATCAAGCAGCTGCCCCCGCTTGTCGCCGTGCCGACAACTTCGGGCACCGGCAGCGAAGTTTCGGTCGGCTTCGTGCTGATCTTGGACAACGGCCGCAAGGAGACTTTCGTGTCCCCGCACATCGTGCCCGCGGCCGCCATCTGCGATCCGGAGCTGACGCTGGGCTTGCCGCCGCTGCTCACCGCCGCTACCGGCATGGACGCGATGACCCATTGCATCGAAGCGGTGCTCTCGCCGGTCGTGCATCCGCCGGCGGAAGCCATTGGCCTCGACGGGGCCGAGCGCGCGATGAAATATATCGAGCGCGCGGTGAAAGACGGCGGCGACCGCGACGCGCGCTGGCACATGATGATGGCGTCGTACGAAGGCGCGCTGGCGTTCGTAAAGGGGCTCGGCGCGGTGCATGGGCTGAGCCACGCGCTGGGGCGCATCTCGGCGCTTAAGCTCCACCACGGCACGCTCAACGCCGTTATCCTGCCGCACGCGCTGGCGATGATCGGCGGCGCGAGCGAAGAGAAATTCGCCCGCATCAAGCGGGCGATGGGGTTGGCTCAAAGCGCCGACCTGGTCGATGAAATCACCCAGCTCAACGCCCGCATCGGCCTGCCGGATTCGCTTTCCGCCATGGGCGTGGCGCAAGCGCACTGGAGCGACGACACCCGCGATTACGCCGCGACCGACCTGGCGACGGGCAGTAACGCCGTGCGGTTCGACGCGGGGAAATACGACGAATTGTTCGCGCGGGCGCTATAGGGAGCGTCCGCTATTCGCCAACTTAGAAAACCGATTCGGCTGCGCCGAGAGAAACTGGGGGGTCCTGCGCCGCCGCCGCGCCGGCAAACATCAACGTCGCCGCAGCGATCATCGCGAATAGCCCAGCGTGTTTCATCTCAGCCTCCCGGCTTGCCGCCCAGTGGCGATCACCAGATTAGCACGCGCTCCTTTTGCACAAAGCGCCCGCTTATTCAGATGTGACATGTCTTCGGCAATGTCGCGAATGGGCCAAGGAAGGCCCTAAGCCACCTTCGCCAAAAATCCCAGCACCGCGTCCCAGGCTTGCGGCTCGTCCAGCATCGGGGCGTGGCCGATGTTGGGGATTTCCACGCTTGCCATATCCGGCTTCAGCGTTCGCATCGCCGCTACGGTTTCAGCCGAGAGCAGATTGGAAATTCCCCCACGCACCAAGAGCATGGGTTTTTGCACCAAGGCTAGGAACAACGGGGTGAGATCGGCCGGGGGAGCATTGCTCGCATCGGCGAAGGCGAGCGCGATGGCCGGATCGTAATCGGCTTCCACTTGTCCGTCTTCGCGTTCCCGGAACGTGCGGGCCGCGAACGCGGCCCAGAAGGCCTCGTCGCTTGAGCGTTCCGGATAGGCTTGCCCGGCGATGGCGCGCACGGCGTCGGCGGCGGCTTGCCATGACGGCAAAGGCCGCACTCGCCCAACATAAGTCGCGATATGCGCCAAGCCTTCGGCGGAGATTTTCGGCCCCACATCGTTGAGCACGGAGGCGGCGATGCGGCCCGGCGCCAGCGCGGCCGCCACCATGGTGATGAGCCCGCCCATCGATGTGCCGATGAACACGGCTTGGGGAATTTCGAGCTTGCCCATCAGCGCCAGCACGTCTTGCGCGTACACCGCCGGCACGTAATGGGCCGGGTCGGGATCGTTGGCGCTCTTGCCGCGTCCGCGCATGTCGGGCGCGATGACGCGGCGGCCGAGCGCGGCGATGCGCGGGGCGATGACTTCAAAGTCGCGCGAATTGCGGGTGAGCCCGTGCAGGCAGATCACCGGCAGGCCGGTGATGGGCGCCAACGGGGGATAGTCGCGCGCATAGAGCGCCAAGCCGTCCAAGGTCGCGATCACGCGCTCTTCGAAACCGCCGATGCAAGCAGGCGCGCCGGTGTCCATATGCTATACTCTCCTCATCCGGGCGCGCGTTCTTGGGTCGCGGCGGAATTGGCGTCGGCGTATTCGACCGAAGCCATGGCGTTAAGGCGGGCGAGCCAGCGGGTTTGGAACGCGGCGCGCGCGCTGGCGGGAACCGCTTCGCACGAGGCCAGCACGATCTCGGCGGCCCCGATTGTGAAGCGGTCGAAGCAGAGTCCGCTGAAAGCCCTTTGGCGCCGCAGCTGAGCTTCGACTTGCCGCCCCGCTTGCGTCTGGCCCCCGCGCGCCGCCAGCGCCTGCGCGCGCGCGATCGGTCCGTCGCCGCGGAAGCGCACGACAAAGCCGACACTTGCCAAGGCCGGAGCGGCCGGCTCGGCCTGGGCTGTTTCGAACGCAGTTTGGGCGGTAGTCAAATCAGGCCCCGGCCCCATCGCCGCCAGCCCCAGCGCCGCGGCCATCAAAGCCGCGCTTACCGCAATGCCCCAAATCCGCAACGCGTTCACGTCCATAAGCGATATTGTGGCGGCGGAGGAAGCGCGCGTAAAGCACGCCGGCGCGCGCTCAAGGCGCGATCACCGCGCGCGCCAGATCCAAGGCGCCTTGCCCGCTTGGGCGCGCGCAGGTGGGCGAGCCATCGCTCAGCGGCGTGGAATTACGCGAGCGGGCGCATTCGATCTGGCCGAAATCAGGCGGGTGGGGGGCAATCGCGCGGGTGAACAGCGCATCCTCCAGCGCCCTGCCGCGCAAGCCGGTCTGCGCCGCCAGCAGCGCCAGCGCCGCCGCGACATGCGGCGCCGCCATCGAGGTGCCCTGCAAGTACGAATAATAGCAGCTTTCGGTCGAGTTCCGGTTGAGCGGATCGTAGCAGCCCGCCTGCGTCGCGCGGGTGGAGAGCACCCCGTCCGGACGGCCGTCATTATCGCTGTCGGCGAACACATCGCCTCCCGGCGCGATCATGTCCACTTGCGGGCCGAAGTTCGAATAGAACGCCAGCGCGCCGCGCGCATCGTTGGCGCCGACCACGATCACATTGTTGCAATTGGCCGGCGCGTAGAGCGCGGCTTGGTTAGCCTTGTTGCCGGCCGCGACCACGACCACGACATCGGCCGCCGCCGCCGCATCGATCGCGGCCTGCATCGAGGCCGGGCACGGCGCTTGAATGGTCAAGCTCATATTGATGATGTCGGCGGGCGCGGCATTGGCTATCTCCACTCCCCCGGCGCCGATCGCGGGAGCGAGCCCGGCGGCCCAGCGTATGCCGGAGACGATGTCGGCCAATTCGCCCCCGCAGCGGCCCAGCACGCGAACCGGGATTACGGTCACATCCCACGCGCCGCCAGCCACGCCGACGCGGTCATTGGTGGCGGCCGCCCCGATGGTGCCGGCGACATGGGTGCCGTGATACGAATGCGCGGTGGCGGTTCCGCAGCGATCGCCGGCGTCTTGAGCGTCGGCGTCGATTCCATCGCCATCGCCGCCGCGTTGGGGATTGGTGATGAGATCGATGCCGGCGGCGATATTGGCCGAGGCGCGCATGTCGGGATGGGTGAGATCGAGCCCGGTATCGATCACCGCCACGCGCACTTGGCGCGAGCCGATCTGGTTCGCCTGCCAGAACGCGACAAAGCCGGCCCCGCCGGGGGACGCGCCCTCGCCGCTTCCGCGCGAGCGAAAATGCCATTGCAGCGCCAGCAGCGGGTCGTTCGGCAGACCGCCGGCCTTCGCTGGCGTGCTGGATGGTTGCGCCGCCGGTTCACTTGCCGGCGTGCTTGGGGGCGTGCTCGGCCGCTCGGCCGGTGGGCGCGACAGATCGGACTGGGCAATGTAGTTCGGCTCGACATAATCGAATTGCCGCGACGCTTCCAGGCGCTGGATGGCACAGCGCGTAGCCAACGCCAAATCGCTCTCGAGTTGGTCTTGGGTGACGATGCGCGGACAGCGGTCGGCCTGGTTCCACTCGATGGCGCCGGGCGCCTCCAGCGCCTGCGCCGCCGCATCCGCGCCGGCTTGCTGGGCAAAGTGGAGCGCGGTCGGGCTCGCGCTTGCGGGGGCAAGGTCGACGGTGACCACGCCGCCGGCGCGCACTTGAATCTCCCCCGCGATACCCAGGCGTCCGAGCACATCGCGCGCGGCCCCGCGCGCGGTTTCCGAAGCTTCCGCTTCCGCGCGCGCGCGCACTTGGGCCATGACATTTTCCGGCAATTGTTCCAGCGCGCTCATGCCGTCGGCGCTCAAGGCGCGGATGAAATTGCCGGCGAGCCCCATCTCCGAGGCGGTCTCGGCCAATTCCCGCTCGACGCGCGCACCGACCAGAATTTGTCCCGGCGCGATCAGCAACGGCTCGGGCGCGAGCAAGGCGGCGATCTGGTCCTGCGGCTGCACCGAACCGGCCAGCGCGCGCGCCTCCAACGGCACATCCTCGAGCGGCGCCGGCCCCGGTGTTTCCTCCCCGCCGCGCATGCGCTCCCAGATTTGGCCGACCTGATCGCAGGCTCCCAAAGCGAGAATCGGCGCCAACGCCAATGCGGCCAGACTCCAGCGACGATGCGACATGCTTGGCTCCCCACACTTTTTCGCCGAGTATGACGTTAGCTTGGCCCGTGCCGATGACAAGACAATGTCGGCTGCAGCCAAAGCGTTTCCCACCAAATCCGACTCGATCAAGCGGAATGGGAAACGCTCAGAATCCAACATTTAGACCGCTTCCTGGTCGGAAAACCGCATACACTTTTCCGGGAAGCGGTCTAATGGACAAGGAAAGTTACCGTCCCCACGCATGAATATTTTCCCCCTAGCGGCGAACCTGGCGGCGGCGCGCAACCCCGAGGCGCCGCGCGCGCGCACCGAGGACGAGGCGACCAACCTTGCCGGCGGCCCCGTGTTCCTCGCCATCGAGGAATTGCCCGAGGCTTTCGAGACGCCCGACGCCGCCGAGATCGCGGTCCCGGCGCTCTACGGTTCGGGCTTGTACGAATTGCTCTGGCGCGACGGCGCTTGGCGGGTGACGATGCGCTATTGGCGGCCCGCCCCGCCGGCGCCGGTGGCGCGCACCGGTGAAGCGGCGGCGCGCAAACCGATCGGCCGCGCGCGCACGCCGGAAGAAGCGCGCGCGCTGCTGGGCGCGCCGGCCGAACTCGTGCAGGAAACGTTGCCCAATCTTTACATCGATCACAAACAATTGTTGCGGCGCTGGGGCGATCTGGTCAAAAGCGGCCTCGGCGAAATTGTCGAACGCGAAGGCAAGTTCGCTGTTTCAGTCACCTTCTGGCGCCCGCTGCACGCTCCGGGCGTCGCCGCACCGCTCGCGCCAGCCGAACGCACCGAACTCGCCGAACGCATCGCCGCGCCGCTGCGCGCGGGGGCCCCGCAAGCCGACCTCGAATTCGGCCTGTTCGAACGTTTGGCGCCGGAAAACCCCGACGTGGTGCTGGTGACCGAAGAAGGCGATGGGCGGTTTCGGGGCGAGTGAGGAAGTTGTGATCGAGAAGCGGTGAAGTGGTGTTCTCTGCACATGAGCATCGCCACACTTCTCGTCTAGACCGCTTCCCGGAAAAGTGTATGCGGTTTTCCGACCAGGAAGCGGTCTAAATGTTGGATTCTGAGCGTTTCCCATTCCGCTTGATCGAGTCGGATTTGGTGGGAAACGCTCTAGCGCAGACCCCCTCTCAATCTCCCCCTTGCAGCGGGAGAAGCAAGGTGCGCCACTTGTTCCTCCCCCTGCAAGGGGGAGGCTAGGGGAGTGGATTTGACATTCGCATCCGGTGTAAGCGGCAAGCTGGTAGCGAATGTCAAATCCATAAACTCCACTAGAAACCTATACTTGCTAGTGGTCCTTATGATTCCAACATTCGCAACAGAGCGGGCCGAAACGGGATGCGAATGTTGGAATCGGACCACTAGGAGGGGGTCCGGCGCCGACATTTCCAGTTGTCGCCTGCGACTCCCCGCAGCGAAAATAGGCGGATACGAGCCCCGCTATCCCACACCAAACAGCCCAAATCCCCTTACGCAGCAAGGGCTGCGAAAAAATCTATCCGACCGCGTGAAAGCAGGCGGATACTGAGACCCATGCGCTTTGCCGCTCCACCGCTTCTATCCAACCATCGCCTCGCCCGGATGCTGACCTGGGCGCGGCTTTGGCTGGCGTGGGCGGCGAGTGTGCTGGCGCGTTTTGTCGTGCTGCCGGAGCGGTTCGAGCGCAATGTGTGCGCGCACTTCGATCGGTGCGCGGACACCGTGGCGCGGGTGATTTTTCTGCGCGCATTCGCATTTTTGGACCGCCGGCGTCTCGCCGGCGCTTATAGTCCGCCGACGGGGCGCCAGTGCTCCAGTGCTCGGGCCGGCGGCATGCGTGCTGTTCTTGGCTCTTCCTTGCGACGCGTTTTGCGCGGCAAGGATGCGCGTTCCAAGCTGGCGGCGCTCGCCGATGTTGTACGCAATGCCGATCTCCATATCGCCAGACTCGCGCGCCGGCTGGCGCGCGGGCTGACGCGGCGGCGTTATTTCGCGCCAGCGCAAATTTACGTCGCGTGCGCGTTTGCCGCGCCGTGCGCCGAACCCCTTGGCGCCGACACGTCGTAATCTTCACGAAAAAATGCCGGCTGGAAGCCGGCGGTCCGTTTGCCGTGCAAGCCCTGGGTTTGCGCGGGTGTCGGCGCGCGCGTTTTCTCATCCAAGATTCCACGCCGCCGCAAGCTGGCGCCAAACCAGCGCGGCGCAATCGGCGGCATGTGTTTCGGTATATCCCTGCGCGACGCGCGCGCGCCCGGCTTGGCCCATGCGCGCGCGCGCGGCGGCGTCTTGCGCCAACGCGCGCAGAGCTTCGGCGAGCGCGGCTACATCGTTGCGCGGGGCGACGAGACCGGTTTGCCCGTGAACGACAAAATCGGCGCAGCCGGGCGCATCGCTGGTGACGATCGGGCGGGCGCAGGCGGCGGCCTCCAGCAGCGTGCGCGGCAAGCCTTCGCCGCCGCGCGACGGCAGACAGGCAATGTGCGCGCTAGCCCAGAACGCGTTGATGTCATGCACGCGGCCTAGCATTCGCACCCCGGGCGCGGCGCGCCAGCGCGCAAGTTCGGTGTCGGTCACATGTTCACGATTGTCGGCATCGGCGGCGCCGGCGATGCGTAATTCCACATCAAGCCCTTCCGCGCGCAACTTCTGCACGGCGTCGACCGCGAGATCGATGCCCTTCGACCACACTAGGCGCGAAACAACGCCAACCACGATCGGTCCCGGCGGTTCCGGATGCGGCACGAACGCGCTAGGATCAGTTCCGGCGCCGGGCATTGCCGCGACGCACGCGTCTGGCAAAGCGCGTCCGCCTTCGACCCAGCGCCGGTCGGCATTGTTCTCCACCAACAACTTCGCGTGATCACTCGCCAAGGCCGCGCGCAGCCAGCGCGCCAGCAGCGCCAACGCGACGCGGGTCCACAGCGCGCCGCGCACCGCCAGATAGCCGCGCCCGGTGAGCGCGAAAACCCGCGCCGCGCCCTGCCCGCCCGCGAGCAGCGAGAGCGCGATCGGTTTGAGCGCGATGGCATGGACGATGTCGGGATTTTCCTGGCGCAACACAGCGCGCACGCTCATCGCTTCGCGCCAGATATCCCCCACGCGCAGCGATCCGCGCGCGAACGGCAGGTCAATGAGGCGAACGCCTGCTTCATCAAGCGCGCCGGAAAGGCGCGCGGCGACGGCGACATCGTAGCCCTCCGCCTGCGCCCGCCGCAACAGCGGCAAAAAATGCGAGCGCACGAACCAATCCTCGGTGGCTAGGAACAGCAATTTCGGCGCGCTCATCGGCTTTGTTTCCAGGCGCCGCCGCAGGCGATTAATGCCGCGCGCGAATCTTGCCCGCGCCAGCCAAAAGCGTGGCGAAACGCGGAGGCGTCGATTTCGAAGCTCTCGGTCAGCGCGCGCGGGGCTAGCGAGCTAAGGCCGGGGAAGTAAAACAAGCGCGCCCGCCGGCCCATGCCGACGCGCAATGCGGTAAGTATTTCGCTTGTCGAAAGCGCCGGCGTGTCGGCGACGTGGTAGGTTCCGGTTGGGCCGTTCGGAATTGCGACGCGGATGGCTTCGACCAGCGAGGCCAGCGAGATGAGGCTGCGCCGGTTTTCGATCCTGCCGAGCGGCAAGGGCAATATTGTATCGGCGAGCCGCAGCAGGTGCGTGAAATTGCCCTTGGCGTGCGGGGCGAACACAAGCGGGGCGCGCACTACAACAGGGGAAAGCGCCGCATGCGCCAATACTGCCTGCTCCGCCTCTAACTTGGCGCGGCCATAGCCATCCTCCGGCGCGGGCATCGCGCGCTCGGACAAGGCCGCGCCGCAAGTGCGCGCGGCGGCGGCCTTGATGGAACTCACCAACACGAAGCGCTCAATGCCGGCGCGAAATGCTTGCTCAGCGAGCGCGGCGGTTCCGTCCACGATAGCGCGACGCAACACCGCATCCGCGGTCTTGGCGTGCGCCGGTCCCGCCAAATGCACGACAGCAATCACGCCTTCCAGCGCTCGCGCCCAGATCGTATCGGGCCCAAGTTCACCGACAATTACGGTGTCGAACGATGCGAGCTGTGATTTTGCCGGCGGCTTGCGCAACGCGGCGCGTACCGGCGCGCCAGAGGCGACCAGCGCCTTGACCAGCGCCGCGCCGACAAATCCAGAAGCGCCGGTGACCAGGATCATGGCTTGTCTTGGCGCAGGCGCGCGCGCTTGTCAGCGCTGGCAGCGCGGAAATTTGTTATCTAGCGTGAACCGGTCTCAGAAATTCTCGTGCGCGAACATGAGGTCGGCAAGATCGAGATGGCTATCGCGGAAGGACGCGAACTCAACGCTGCCGCCGCCCGCCGGAATGAGCGTGGCGGTGATCGGCTCGGATTCTGGAAGCGGCGCCGCCGGCTCGCTCGCCGGCGCCCACAGGCCGTCATCCACGGGCGCCGATTGACGCGGCATCGGCGTGAAGCTCACAACGCCCTCGCTGAGCGCTATGGTGCGGATGTGGTCGATCCTGGCTTCAGTCGCGGCGCGCGTCAGCGCAAGCGAGGCATTGGTGCGGGCGAGCTGGCTTTGAATATCGGCCACTTCTTCTTGGCTGAGCGGCGAGGGATAAGCCGGCAAGTTTGCGTAAAAATCGTCGGATGGAGTGTCGCTCGGCGCGAGCCCAAGCCCCGAGGCCAAGCTGGTGCCGATCATGCCGCCGAATCCCGCCGGCGAGAAAATCGTCACCGCCAGCATGGTTGCCGCCACGCCGGTCAAGCCGGACTTCATTATGGTCTCGCGCACCTCGCGGCCATAATTGTCGGTGGATTGTTCCCGCATCATAACGCTCCCGCGCGCGCTATGGCGCGACGTCCCAGAAACGGGGTATACGCGCCTTAGAGGTAAGAAACCCTAAATCGCGCCCGGCGCCAAGCGTTTATCGAGAAAATCCAATGACGAAGCGGACAGGTTACCGGCGCTTAAGAGCGCCGCGAGAGAGCTGGACAAGGTATTGACAGCGCGCGGCGGATTAGCGCGGGCGGGGTTGTTCGTCCTATTGCCGGGGGCCGCTGTCGCCGGCGGATTGGCGCTGGCGGTGCTGGTCGCGGCCGCCGGCGCCGCTTCGATACGGCTCTCGCTGCTGCGGCAAGTCCTTGAAAAAAGGACGTTAGCAGTGCTGGCGCTGCTGGCTTTCACGGCCTGGGTGGTGCTTTCAAGCGCTTGGTCGCCCTACCCAGGCCACCTCCAAGCACCCAAATTGGCGCTCATAGTCTCGCTAGGATTAATATTCGCGTCGGCAGCGGTCGATCCGGCGGCGCGGCGGGGAACCCTCGCAGCAGGCTTGGCGGCGTTCCTTGTGCTGGCATTTTTGCTTGCGATTGAGGCATTCGGGGACCTGCCGTTGAATCGGGCGAGCCAGCCCGCCGGCCGCCCCGATTGGATCGTGGAAGGAAACCCTGGCCGGGGCGTGACCGTGTTTGTGGCCATGATTTGGGCGATTGCCGGCGGGCTGCTGGTTTGGGGCGGGCGTATGCGGGCGCCGTTAGCGGCAGCTGCGCTGATGCTCGGCGCGGTGCTCGCCACCCAATTCAACCATTTCGCCAATACCATCGGCTACGGCTTGGGAATGGCCGCTTTCAGTTTCGGCTGGGCGGCGCCGCGTTTGGCGCCGGCCCTGATAACCGCCATGGCAGCACTGTGGGTGCTGGCCGCGCCTTTCGTCACACCGCTTCTGCTCACAGACCCGTGCCTGATCAAGGCCCTGCCCTATTCGTGGGCGGCGCGGATAGCGATTTGGGACTATGTCTGCGCGCGCATTGCCGAGCAGCCCTGGATCGGCCACGGCCTCGACGCTTCGCGCGCCGTCGCCGACATGATTGATGTGCAGGGCGCGCCAACCTTCGCCGTACCGCTACATCCTCACAGCGCCAGCCTGCAAATCTGGTTCGAAACTGGCCTAGTGGGTGCGGGATTGGCCGCGCTGGGCCTCGTTGCCGGAGGACTGTCGCTGTCGCGTGCGTTCGGGAAAAACCGCGCCGCCGCCGCCGCCGCATGCGGGACCATCGCCGCGTTGGGTTTTATCGCTAACGCCAGCTATGGCATCTGGCAGGAATGGTGGATTGCGACCATGTTCGTGGCGGCCGCACTGGTCGGCGCGATTGGGATTCGATCGGCGTGAGCACGTGCGGTTGATTTTGCGCCTCTCCGCACCTAACGAACCGCGAGCTTGGACAATTGGCGCGCGCGCTGCGTTCGCCGCGAGGCAAGAACCCGAATGACCCCCGCTCTCGTAACCGGCGCGGCCGGCTTCATCGGCTATCATCTGGCCGAACGTTTGCTCAGCGAAGGCCGGCCGGTCATCGGCCTCGACAATCTAAGCGATTATTACAGCGTCGAGCTTAAGCAGGCGCGGGTGCAAAAGCTGCGCGAGCGCGCCGGTTTTTCGTTCGTTCACATGGATCTCACCGACACAGCTGAGCTTGAGGCGCTGTTCGCGCGGCACCGCTTCGATCTGGTGTTCAATCTCGCGGCGCAAGCGGGCGTGCGTTATTCCGTGGTCAATCCGCCCGTTTATGTGAAATCGAATCTCGACGGTTTCGTGAATCTGCTCGAATGCTGCCGTCACACCAGCGTCAAGCACCTGGTGTTTGCGTCTTCAAGCTCGGTCTATGGCGCGGTGACAAAAATGCCGTTCTCGGCGCACCAGAACGTCGATCATCCGCTCAGTCTTTATGCGGCGACAAAAAAAGCCAATGAGCTGCTCGCCCATTGCTACAGCCATCTTTACCGCCTGCCGACGACCGGGCTTCGATTCTTCACCGTGTATGGTCCGTGGGGCCGGCCGGACATGGCCATGTTCTTGTTCACCCGCGCCATCCTCGCGGGCGAGCCCATAGAAGTGTTCAACCACGGTCACATGCAGCGCGATTTTACCTATGTCGATGACATCGTCGAAGCGCTGCTGCGCGTGGGCGATTCCCCGGCGCGGCCCAATCCGGACTGGCGCGGCGATTGCCCCGATCCGGCCAGTTCCAGCGCGCCCTACCGGCTCTACAATATCGGCAATCACGCGCCGGTGGAGCTGCTGCGTTTGATTGAAATTCTCGAAAATTGCCTTGGCAAAAAGGCGATCAAGAATTTTCTGCCGATGCAGCCCGGCGACGTGCCGGCGACCTTCGCCGACGTGGACGATCTCGCGCGCGATGTCGATTTCGCTCCGCGCATGCCGATCGAAGAAGGCGTCAAGCGTTTTGTCGCGTGGTATCGGGGCTATTACGGCGTTTGATGCCAACGGCCCAAAGCGCTGGAATCATTTCCAGCCTTTCTTTCCGTCATTCATTCCGGACGCGCTCCGGGCGCGCGAAGACGCGTCCGGATTCCCAAGAGTCAATATCGGGCAAGCCCGATATTGAGGCGCGATCCGGGACCCAGGGGCAACAGTCGCGACTTTGGCCCCTTGGGTTCCGGGTTCTTGCTCCGCAAGCCCCGGAATGACGGAACTTGTGCATCTGGGACTGGTAGGTCAGTGTTTAGGACCATTCGCCTCAATCCTTGAACACCACGGTTTTGAGGCCATTGACGAAGATGCGGTCTTGCAGCGCCCAGCCGAGCGCGCGCGCCAGCACGCGGCGCTCGATATCGCGTCCCTTGCGCACCAAATCCGCCGGCCGGTCGCGGTGGGTAATCGATTCAACGCCCTGTTCGATGATCGGGCCTTCGTCGAGGCCGGCGGTCACGTAATGGGCGGTGGCGCCGATGATCTTTACTCCACGAGCGAAGGCCTGATGGTAAGGGCGCGCGCCCTTGAAGCCCGGTAGAAACGAGTGGTGGATGTTGATGCAGCGCCCGGCCAAGGCCCGCGCCGTAGCCGGTGAAAGAATTTGCATGTAGCGGGCCAGCACAATGAATTCCGCATCTGTCGCCGCCACCAATTCGAGCAACTTTTGCTCTTGCGCCAGCTTGGTGTCGGGCGTCACCGGCAGATAGTGAAACGGGATGGCGCCGATATCGACGCCCGCGAACGATTCGCGCGGATGATCGGAGACGATCGCCGCCACCTGCATCGCCAACTCGCGGCGGCGCAACCGATACAACAGGTCGGCCAAGCAATGATGCTGACGCGAGGCCATGAGCAGCACGCGGCGCTGTTGGCTCAGGTCGCGAATGTTCCAATTCATGCCAAAGCGCGCGCCAATCGGCGCGAAGCTTTGACGCAGCATTCCGGCCTCGAAGCGCTCGGACGCGGAATCGAATTCCATGCGGGCGAAAAACTGTCCGGTCTCGGTGTCGTCGAATTGCTGCGCTTCGAGAATGTTGGCGCCGGCTTCGAACAAACAGGCCGAAACCGCCGCGACAATGCCGGGCCGGTTCGCGCAAGCAAGCCATAGGACGTAGCGTTGGTTGTTCATAGCGCGGGCTCCGAGAGTGCGGACTCCAGCCGAAGCACTTCAGCGAAGGCCCCGAACAGATGATAGAGGATGGATGCTGGCAAGGTGTGCGCCATCGCTCGGCCCTGAGCGTCGCATTGGTCGATCCATGCCCCGCTCGGCAAGCCGTTGAAGTAGCGGTCGAACAACAGACGCACGCTATTTCCAACTGGCGCGCGCGGGTCACGCCCGGCCAGTTCGTAAAGCGCCAGCCAGGCCCGGATGCGCTCGGTGTTGGGCCAAACCCGCGAACTGGTTCGCAGCGGACCCCCATCGGCGCCGATAGCGTCGAACACAGCTTGTGACGCGGGATCGATTCCGAAACGCTCGGCGAACTCCACCAGCGCCGCCGCCTCGGTTGAACAATCGCTCCCACTGAGCCGCTGGTATTGCGCGAGGATCCAGGCCCATTCGAAATGGTGCCCAGGCTCAAGCCCGTGCTTATCCTCGATCCGCCGCCAATCATGGCCGAAGCGCTCGCCCAAATTGCGCCCGTCAAACAAGCGCCGGCGGAAAAGACCAACGAGTTCGCCGGCCTGATCCAGGAAGCGCTGGTCCGTGCTTGCCTCGAACGCGGCGATGCAGGCCTCGGTGAAGTGCATGTGCGGGTTCTGCAAGCGCGGACCGGCCGGCGGCAACTTGTGCCAGAAGCCCTCGCCCGGACCGGTCATGCGCGTCTGTATGAAGTCGAGCGCCGCGTGCGCATGGCGCAGCGCTTCGCGCTCGCCGGAGAGTTTGTAGCGCCACGCCATCGCAAACAGTACGAAGGCAAGGTTATAGAGATCCAGCGCGGAATCGATGACTTCGCCCGCCCGCGACAAACGCCGCGCCCAGCCCCCGTCCGGCAAGCGCGCCTTGGCGAGCAGATATTCAAACCCGCGCGCGGACAGCTCCGCGCCCGGCGCCCAGCCCAGCAACGCCGCATGGGAAAAGACGTAAGTTTGCCGGCAGATCACCCGCACGCGCTTGAAATTCGCGTCCGTTGGCTGGCCGTCCGGCGAAATTTCTTCGAGGAAGCCGCCATGGACACGGTCGATGCCGTGTTCGGCCCAGAATGGCAGCGCGCCCTGGAACATCCAGGCGCGGACCTCGCCGAACGCAATTTGGCTCATGCTCAAACCGCCCTAAAGAGAGGACCGCGCCGCCTTTCAGCGCGCGCTTCTTGCAGGTTTGGCTGTGACGACGCAAGCAAGGCGGGCAAGCGAGGCGGGCAAACAAGACGGCAGGACCTAAGTCACATGCAAATCCGCATCATCCCCGCGATCATGTCGGGCGGCGCCGGCGCGCGGCTCCGGCCGCTTTCGACGGCCAAAAAGCCAAAGCAATTCCATGCGCTCGGCCAGCTGGATTCGCTGTTCACATATGATGGCTTAAAGCAGCGCTTTCGCGGCTTCCGCGATAGCCTCCGCGGTAATGCCGAAACGCGTGTACAAATCCTTCGCCGGCGCGGAGGCGCCGAAACTGGACATACCGATAAAAGCGTCGAGCCCGAAGGCTTCGAACCAGCCCTGGCCAATCGCGGCTTCGATTCCGATTTTCAGTTCTTCGTCGTCGCCGCAAACCGCTTGCTGATAATCGTCATCCTGCATTTCGAACAATTCAAAGCAAGGCGCGGAGACGATTCGCGTGGGGATGGCTTCGGCCTGCAGCATTTCACGCGCTTTCACCGCCAATGCGACTTCGGTTCCGGTGCTGAACAATGCCACACGAGACGGACCGCCCTCGGCCGGCAGCAATTCATAGGCGCCGCGCGCGCTTAGATTTCCACTCGCATCGTCGCGTAGCGCCGGCGTAGCTTGGCGTGACAACGCCAACACGCTCGGACCATTGTCGTGCAACAACGCCGCCTGCCAGCACTCCGCCGCTTCCACCGCATCGGCGGGGCGGAACACGTAAAGGCTTGGGATCGCGCGCAAGCTCGCCAGATGCTCAACCGGCTGGTGTGTCGGACCGTCTTCGCCCAGGCCAATGGAATCGTGCGTCATCACGTGGATGACGCGAATGCCCATGAGTGCGGCGAGCCGAATGGCGGGGCGCGAATAATCGGAAAAAGTCAAAAACGTGCCGCCATAGGGAATAATTCCGCCGTGTAGCGCCATGCCGTTCATCGCCGCGGCCATAGCGTGCTCGCGCACGCCGTAGCGGACATAGCGGCCGAGCCGGTTCTCCGGTGTGAAATCAGCCGCGCCTTTGGCCAAAGTGTTGTTCGATCCGGTCAAATCGGCCGACCCGCCCAGCAATTCGGGCGCCGCCTCGAACATGGAATCAATCGCCGCGCCCGAGGACGCGCGCGTCGCGAGCACAGGTTTGGCCTCGGCCATTTTCGCGGCGTGGGCGCCAAGCGCTGTGATTGCGGCGTCCACATTGGCGTCGCTCATCGCCGCGGCGAACGCATCGCGCTTTGGCGACTGCTTCATCCGCGCCGCCCATGCTTCGCGCGCGCCGGCGCCGCGGGCGCCGATTTTCTTCCACGCCGCGCGAAATTCGTCAGGTATTTCGAACGGGCCGTGCGCCCAGCCGATTGCCGCTTTCGCCGCCGATAATTCTTCGGCGCCCAAAGGCTCGCCGTGGGCCTTGGCGGTGCCGGCTTTTTTCGGCGCGCCGTAACCAATCATTGTCTTGCAAGCAATGAGCACGGGTCTGTCGGATTTGGTCGCCGCCTCTAACGCGCGCGCGATGTCATCGACATCGTGGCCATCACAGGCGAGTACGTTCCAGCCGCTAGCGGCGAAGCGGGCTTTCTGATCGGTGGTGTCCGACAGTGAAACCGGCCCGTCTATCGAGATGGAATTGTCGTCCCAAATGACGGTCAGCTTGCCCAGCTTCTGGCGCCCAGCCAGCGCAATGGCCTCGTGGCTAATGCCTTCCATCAAGCAACCGTCGCCGGCGATCACCCAGGTGCGATGATCGACCAATGCGTCGCCGAAGCGTGCATTGAGATGCGCCTCGGCCATCGCCATGCCGACAGCGTTGCCCAAGCCCTGGCCGAGCGGACCTGTTGTCGTCTCGACGCCGTCGGCGTCGTCGTATTCGGGGTGCCCGGGCGTTTTCGAGCCAAGCTGGCGAAACCGTTTCAGCTGATCGAGCGTCATGTCGGCGTAGCCGGTCAAATGCAGCAGCGCGTAGAGCAGCATCGAGCCATGCCCCGCCGAGAGCACGAAGCGGTCACGGTCGGGCCAGCGCGGGTTCGAGGAATCGAACTTGAGGAAGCGGGCAAACAGCATTGTCGCCGCGTCGGCCATGCCCATCGGCATGCCGGGGTGGCCGGACTTGGCCTGTTCGACCGCGTCCATCGCCAGCGCCCGCACCGCGTTCGCCAGCTGGCGCGCTTCGACGCCCTCGATCTTACCCATGCACATTCCTTCTTCAGGCTCTGTAGCCTCGATTCGGGCGCTTTGCCCGGCGCGAACAGTGCGGTATCAGCGCCAGGCAGTCGCGAGAATGCGGCGGCGGAGCCTGATATGAAGATTTTCATCGATAGCGCCGATGCAGCCGAACTGCGGACCCTGGCGAAAACCGGCCTGGTCGATGGGGTGACCACTAATCCCTCGCTGGTGGCCAAGGCAGGGCGGGATTTCTTCGAGACCTTGAAAGACATCTGCGCCGCCGTGCCTGGCCCGGTAAGCGCCGAAGTGGTGGCCCAGGATTGCGAAACCATGCTGGCGGAAGCCCGCAAGCTCCGCGCCGTGGCGGCGAACATAGTGGTCAAGTTGCCGCTGACGCTAGAGGGCCTCAAAGCCTGCAAAACGCTGACCGCGGAAGCCCATCCCACCAATGTGACGTTGTGCTTTTCAGCTGTGCAGGCGCTGCTCGCGGCCAAGGCCGGCGCGACTTACATTTCCCCGTTCCTGGGCCGGCTCGACGATGGCGGCCAGGACGGCATGGAGCTGATCCGCGAAATCCGTGCCATTTATGACAATTACGGCTTCAGGACGGAGCTGCTCGCCGCCTCTATCCGCAGCGCGGCGCACGTGCGCGACGCGGCCCTTGCCGGGGCCGATTGCGCGACCATCCCCCCAGCTGTGTTCAAGAGCCTTTACAAGCACAATTTGACCGATGCCGGGCTCGAGGCGTTTCTGAAGGATTGGCGTGCCACGGGCCAATCGATTCTGTAGCGATCTCGCAGGTGCGGTCAGCGGCCAGAAAGCCGGTCGAGACGGTGCATCGCGCCCTCGGTCGCGAGGCGGGCGGCCACCATGGAGCGGTCGGCCTCGGCCAGTTGCGCCTGCACGGCGGCGACGTCCAGCGGTTCTATAACGGGGCCCTTGGCGTCCACAGTGGCGGCCATGGCGTCACGGATGCTCAAACCCCCTAGCAGGGCCACCGGCGCCACTAAACAAGCCAAGACCATGGCCCCTGCTCCAGCGGCAAAGCTGGTTACGATAATGCGCAGGGTGGACTTGACGTGTACGGACGACATTGTGGAGAACTCCAGAAGGGCGGCGTCCTAACAAAAGGTTGCCTATGTTGCAATTGCGACATTGCGGCGCCGAAGAGATTTTTGTCCGTGACCGCCGTCACCTGCTCCGACACCCGGGCCGCTGTGTTCGCGGCTTGGGGGATATATTAGCGCGAAATCCTGAATTTCAACCGAATCCCAGCTTCAGCGGCGGTTGCGTGTCACCTGCGCTTGAGGTGTAAGGTCACTCCGCCGCATCGTGCTGCGGCGCGAAAATCGGACTCCACAATGGATAGCGCAGCCGCACTTTGCAAACCGCTACGGAAAGCAGTGCTGCCGGTCGCTGGCTTCGGCACCCGAGTGCTGCCGGCGACCAAATCGATCCCAAAGGAAATGCTGCCCGTGTTCGATCGGCCAGCGATTCAGCTCGTCGTCGAGGAAGCCCTAGCGGCTGGAATCGAGCATTTCATCTTCGTCACCGGGCGAAACAAAGCCGCCATCGAAGACCATTTCGACCGCGCTTATGAACTCGAATTAATTCTGCGCAAAAAGGGCAAGACGGCGCTGGCCGAGGACTTGGAACGCAGTCTGCGCCCCGCCGGATCGATGAGTTTCGTACGCCAACAGGCTGCCCTCGGGCTCGGACACGCCGTCTGGTGTGCGCGCGATGTTGTCGGCGAAGAGCCATTCGCGGTGCTGCTGCCCGACATGCTGATGATGGCCAAACCCTCTTGCCTAGCGCAGATGGCGGCTGCTTACGCCAAGGTCGGCGGCAACATCATAGCGGTGGCGCCCTGCGAAGACCCGTCGGGCTACGGCATTATCGACCCCGAAAACCGCGACGGAGCGCTGATCAAGATGAAGGGCATGGTCGAAAAACCGAAGCGCGAACATGCGCCGTCGAACCTATTCATCAGCGGGCGTTATATATTGCAGCCGGAGATCTTCGCTCTGCTCGCCTCGCAAAAAGCCGGCGCGGACGGGGAAATCCAGCTCACCGACGCGATGGCGCGGCTGATGCAGACGCAGAGCTTCCATGCGCTCGAATACGATGGCCGCTCTTACGATTGCGGCGACAAAATCGGCTATTTGCGTGCGGTCGCCGCGTTCGCTCTAGCCAATGAACAGTTCGGCGCCCAGGCCGCGGCGACGCTTGAAGCCGCGCTGGCCGAGATGCATTCCCGGACCTGATGGCCCCGATCTCGGTTTTTCCAACGCGTGCGTCTCTGATGGCGGCGGCCGCCGCCCGCATCGGCGAAGCGCTCCAGGCCGGCATCGCCGCCCGCGGCGCGGCGTGTGCGGCGTTATCGGGCGGAACGAGCCCCGAGCCGGCCTACCGCATCCTCGCTACCCACGCCCTGGATTGGCGCCGGGTCACGTTCGCCTTGGTGGATGAGCGTTTCGTGCCTATTGAACACGCGGATTCAAACGAGGGCCTGCTGCGCCGAAGCCTCGCGCCCGCCCTCGCGAGGGGCGCGCGGGTGGCGTCAATGTTTTCCGACGCACGGACGCCAGCGGACGCCGCCGCGCGCGCCGATGGGCTTTACGCAAATCTGCGTTTCGATGTTGCACTCATGGGCATGGGGGCGGACGGACACACCGCCTCCTGGTTTCCAGGCGCGGCAGGCCTGCGCGATGTGCTCGACCTCGCAAACCCGCGCTCGGTGGTGGCGGTGCTTGCGCCGCGGGCCGCCGGAACACCGCAACGCTTAAGCCTGACACGCTCGGCCATCGCCCGAGCCGAGCACATTGCCGTGCTGATCTTGGGCGAGGAGAAGCGCGCGCGGCTTGAGGCGGCGCTGGTCGAACCCCCGCAAACCTCACCTATCGCCGCCTTGTTCGCCCTGGCCGCTTGCCGCCCGCAGGTGTTTTGGGCGCCGTGAGCGCGCTTGCGAGCCCGGCCAGGCGCGCGTATTTCTCCCCGCTTCGGTGGCGTAGCTCATCTGGTTAGAGCGTGGGATTCATAACCCCAAGGTAGGTGGTTCGATCCCACCCGCCACCACCAATCGCCGGGTGTACATTTAATTCTGGTGAGCGCGCCCAACGCATGAACAAAACCATGGAGATTGTCACAGCCGACATCGGCGGCACACACGCCCGCTTTGCGCTCGCCGAACTCAGCGCGGGGCGGGTGTCGCTTACGTCCGAGGCCGTCTTTAAGACCGCTCAGCACGCAAGCTTGCAAACCGCGTGGGAGGCTTTTGGCACGCATCTTGCCAGGCCCCTGCCGCGTGCCGCGGGCATTGCAATCGCCTGCCCTGTCCTTGGCGATGTGCTCCAATTCACCAACAGCCCATGGGTCATTCGAGTTTCAGCCCTCAAGCGGCAATTGGGCTTGGACGAACTCACGCTAATCAATGATTTTGCCGCAGTCGGCCACTCCGTGGCCAATATCGACGAGGCCCATCTCAAAGCGATCTGCGGGCCCAATCTCCCAATTCCGACCGAGGGCGTCATCAGCGTCATCGGCCCCGGCACCGGCCTGGGCGTCGCTCAGGTCGTGCGTCGCGGGAGCACTTACGACGTCATCAGCACCGAGGGCGGCCACATCAGCTTTGCACCCTTTGATCGCCTCGAAGACTTGATCTTGTTACATCTGCGCCAGCGCTACCTGCGTGTTTCCGCCGAGCGCCTCGTTTCCGGTCCCGGACTTGCAAACATCTACGCCGCACTTGCCGCTATCGAAGGCCGCCCGGTTAATCTCGGCGAGGACGAAGCGCTTTGGGAGGTCGCGATCAGCGGTGAGGACACCTTGGCTGCGGCGGCGCTTGAGCGATTCTGCTTGTGCTTCGGCGCTTGCGCGGGCGATATCGCGCTCGCGCAAGGCGCCAGCACTGTCGTCATCGCGGGCGGTTTAGCCCTGCGCCTTGCCGACAGGCTCGTGCGCTCGGGCTTCAGTCAGCGCTTCACCGCAAAGGGACGATTCGAATCCATGATGGCGTCGATCCCTGTGAAGCTCATCACCTATTCTCAACCCGGATTGCTCGGCGCGGCCGCAGCCTTTGCGCAGGCGCATCATTAGGGCAGCGGGGCTTCCCTAATGAGAGCTCCAGACCCTTGTGCTGGGTATTTCGTCCCGCCCATTGCCGTCTCACGAAAAATATTCCCAGTGGCGCTCAAAATGACTTGCCGTTTACGTTGTCTCGAGCCAAAATGCGGCAAAATCTCACCTGCGCCAGCCTGGGGAGTAAACTTTGACGGAAGACCTCGACGCCGTTGATGCGCGCATTCTGGACTTGCTGCAGCACGACGCCAGCCTCTCCATCGCCGACATCGCCGAGAGGGTCGGGCTCTCCTCCTCGCCCGCTTGGCGGCGCATCGAGCGGCTCAAGAAGGCCGGCGTGATCCTGCGCCAGGTCACGCTGCTCGACCAGGACAAGCTCGGCCTCGGCTTTCAAGTGTTCGCCACAGTGAAGCTGCAGCTGCCGTCGCGCGAGAATCTGGAGCGGTTCGAGGCTGCCGTGGCGCATTGGCCCGAAGTGGTCGATTGCGCGACCGTCACCGGGGCGGTTGATTACATGTTGCGCGTGGTCACGCGCGACATGCACGCCTACGACGATTTTCTCCGCGACAAGATGCTGGCGCTGGGGTTGGTGTCGGACGTGCAGTCGCGCATCGTCATGCGCGCGGTCAAGCGCACCACCGCCGCGCCATTGCAGCTGGTTTCCAAACACGTGGCGGATTAATCCGCCGCTCGCTCGGCGCGCCGCAGCATCTCGGCGGCGCGCGGGCCGACGAAGCGCTGCGGATTCGACGGCGGTGTGAGATTTTGTTCGCGCTCCCAACGCTCGATCAGGCGCTTGGCGTCGTCAAAGGCGTTGATCAGCGATGCGCCCTCGCGCACCGCGCGATTGAAATAGGCGTCGCCGAAGAAGGTCCATTCCCGTTGTGGCTGGCAGCCGAACGAAGTGCGGTCGGGCGCGGCGGCGGTCATTACGATGGTGTTGTCGTCCATCAACGGTGCGATGAAGGCGCCGGAATAGCAGGCCGAGACGATGATTATGCGGTTGCGTATGCCGGCTTGGGCGAACATGTCGCGCAAATGACTTGGACGCATGGCCGCGTTCAAGCGGTTGTGCTCGCGGAGCGCGAGCGAACCATCGGGCGCGCCGTGGGAGGTGAGGAACAGCACGACCATGTCCTCGGCCGGATCGATCAATGAACCAATCTGGCCAAGGGCGGCTGCGAGATTGTCGGGCGTGGCGGAAGGATGGTGGCGCTCGCCCTGCCCGCCCGCGCTCAACATGATCGAACGCCCCTCGGCGCCCAGGTGCGCGCGCAATATATCCCCGGCTTGAGCAGCTTCGCGCTCGAACACCGGATCGCCCCAAAGCGACGCGGTGACGAGATAAACGTCGAGCTGGCCGGGGCGCTGCGGGGCCAAAGCATCGAGCGAGTCGCCCATGAGTTTGGCGAGACGTGCGGCCTCCGCCGGCGGCGCTGCCAGCTCGATCACGCCAAATTGGCCGTTGAACGGGTCGCGCTGCGCTTGTGGCTGCGGCTGAGCCGTGGCGGGCGCTGCCGACAATGCCCAGAAAGCGGCGATCAGCACCCAGAAGCGGCGACCCATGTTCACTCTCCCCCCAGCTCGGCGACATCGGGTACCCCAGTTGCTGGCGCAGTTCAAATCCAGCACACTGGACCCATGCCCGAGGGAAGTGCACAGCCGGAGCGGCGGGACGGCTACATCGCCGTACGTATGGCGGAGCTGATTGCCGCCCTCATCGCCGATGGCGGGCCGGCCTTGTCCGACCTGTACAAGCTTTTGGGCGCCCTGCTGCACCACGAGGCGCACGAGCGGCTCGAAACCTTGAAGGCGCTCTACGACCCGCTCGATCCGGACGCGCCGGCGGCCCGCCGCAACGACAGCGCCCAGGCGTTCGAGGCGTTCGAGGGCGTGCTCGCCGAGGCGCTCGAACGCGCCAATTTTAGCGAAATCGAAGCCGACACGGTGCGAACGCGCGAGGCGACCAAGCTATTGACCGACCTCTCGATCAAGCCCTCCGCCGCCGGCATCCGGCGCATTCGCTATTTCGGGCGCGGCGGGCGCCCGCAAACGCTGACCATAAAAAAATGGTTCGGCCTGCGCTCGCGGCACATCGAAGCCGAGGTCCTGAACGATGTTGTGGTGATGGTGGGCTTCAAGGCGGAGGGCGAAATCAGCCGTGGCGAGCGCACCGCGTTCGCCCGCATGCGCCGCGGAATCCGCCCAGGCGCGGCCTTGGTGAAGCATTTCCGCAACGTGGCGAGTCCCGAATTGGTGACGCTGCATCCCGGGGCCAAGCCCAATATGCGCCCGCGCGACCAGCTGATGCTGGCCGCGCCAGCCCTGGTCGCCGGCACGCCGGTATTGCTCAATTTGTGGCCGGCGCTGACCGTGCTGGGCGCGGTGGCGGCGGCGTATTTTACCGCTGGGCAAGTGCTCGACAACGAACGGCTGACGCGCGCGATCGGCGCGCTCGGCGGACTTGTCGCGGTGGGCGCTTTCGTGATGCGCCAGCGGCTCAAATACGAAGCGACCACGTTGCGCTATCACAAGCGCCTGGCCGACACGGTGTATTTCCGTAACCTCGCCAACAATGCAGGCGTGCTTGATCTGCTCATCGGCGCCGGCGAGGAACAGGATTCCAAGGAAGCGTTCTTGGCTTATTGGGCGATGACGCAAGCTGGACGGCCGTTGACCAAAGCGGAGATTGATACCGCCGCCGAGCAATTCCTACGCGCGAGGCTCAACCTCGATATCAATTTCGACATTCAAGATTCGCTCGCCAAGCTGGAGCGGTTGGGTTTGGTGACACGCAGCGGCCAAACCCTTCAATCCGTCCCGCCAGCCGAGGCAATTGCGCGGCTCGATGCGGCTTGGGACAGCGTGTTCAGTTTCTCGGCGCGGCGAAACTAAGCAGCGCCGTGCGCACCTAAACCGCTTCCACCGCCCGCACGTGCCCGTCGGTGTAAGCCAGTACGCGCCGCTCGCCGCCGGGCCATGCGGTGATGTCGGCGACAAAGCGCTGGCTGTCGCGCGCGCCATCGAGCAACGCTTCAGGTTCAAGCCGGACCCATGCGAGCGGCGCTTGCGGCGTTGCGCCCGCGCCGGCTTGCTCGACGGCGGCGATGATGGCTTCGCGCGCTGCGCGGGGCGGGTAGAACAAGAACACCGAATGATAGATCATGGTCGCTGCGTCCGTCGCGCGGTGGCGCAATTTCTCCGCCAGCCAATCCGCGGCGTCGGCGCGCTCCACCTTGACGTTCTGCGCGCGCGCTAATGACACAGCGCCTGCAAACCGCGCCAAGCGATCGGCTTGATCGGGCCAGATGTAGGATTGCAGCTGCAGCAGCTGCGCGGGATCGGAGATGTCGAGCGGATTGAGATCGCACGCGGCGCGGCCGCGCACGTTCAGCGATACTTCAGCGGGTGGCGCAGGCCCGCGCCAATCGGTGTCGATCGTAACCGGGCTGTCCGCTCCCCAAGACCAGGTTTTGGTTCGATAGGCGAAGCGATCCCAATTGAGGTTGAGCCCCGCGCTCGCGCCGAGTTCCAGCATGTCGATGGGGCCGGACCAGTGTTTCGCGAACGCAAGAAAGCCGGCGAGCAGCGCGATGGCGCGCCGGGTTTCGTTGGTTTGCGGCGGCGAACGGATGAAGTCGCGCACCCAGTCGCCCTCGCGCGACAGAAACGCGCGTGCGAGCGGCCAGATATCCTGCATGCGCCAAAGCGGCGTCGCCGGCGGATAGAGTGCGGCCAGCGCGGAATCGCGCGCAGTCAGCGCCGCCGCGTGCAACGCGCCGGTGAGGCGCAAGCTCAACGCATCGGCGCGCGGATTGGTGGGCCAGGCGCCGATCAAATCCGCGACCGGTCCGCCCGCGGCAAGGTCCGCGCCCATGCGCTCGATCAATTGCGCCGTGAACGGCGAGCCGTATTCGTCGCAGAACATCGCCTGTTCGTGGAAGTGTGCGAGAATTTTTTCTGCGCTCATAGCGCCCCTACCCCGCCCCCAAGAGCGCGGCGCTCCCCGCTCACCTTTCCACGCACAGTGCTATGCCTTCGCCGCCGCCGATGCAGAGCGAAGCCACGCCGCGCCTGGCGCCGCGCGCTTCCATGGCCGCGATTAAGGTGACCAATATGCGCGCGCCCGAGGCGCCGATCGGGTGGCCGAGCGCGCAAGCGCCGCCATTGACGTTGATCTGATCCAGCCCGAGATTGAGTTCCCTCATCGCGATCAGCGGCACCACCGCGAAGGCTTCGTTGATCTCCCAAAGGTCAACGTCGCCCACTTTCCAACCGGCGCGGTCGAGCGCTTTTCTAATCGCGGGCACCGGCGCGGACGTGAATTTCGCCGGCTCGTGCGCGTGTGAGGATTGCGCGACAATGCGCGCCAGCACGGACTTGCCTTGTTTTTGCGCATCCGAAGCGCGCATCAGCACCAGAGCCGCCGCGCCATCGGAAATCGCCGAGGCGTTCGCCGCCGTCACCGTGCCGCCATCGGTGAACGCGGGTTTGAGCGAGGGAATTTTTTCGGGGCGCGCCTTGCGCGGCAATTCATCGCTGTCGATCGCGGTTTTGCTTTCGATGATCGCGATCTCGCGCTTGAAGCGGCCTTCCTTGGCGGCGCTTTGCGCGCGCGTCAATGTTTCGAGCGCATAGGCGTCCTGTTGCGTGCGGGTGAGCTGATAATCCTTGGCGGCCTGATCGGCGTAAACGCCCATGGGCAAACTCTCGTAGGCGTCCTCCAATCCGTCGATTGCCATTGAATCGAGCATTTTGTCGTGGCCGTATTTGCGCCCGCCGCGGTGGCTCGGCATCAGGAACGGCGCGCGCGACATGTTCTCCATGCCGCCGGCGATCACGATATTGCCTTCGCCCGTGAGCAAAGCCTGCCGCGCCATCGCCACCGCTTGCAGCCCCGAGCCGCACATTTTGTTGAGCGTGACAGCTTCAATTGCTTTATCGAGCCCAGCCCGCAGCGCCGCTTGCCGCGCTGGCGCTTGGCCAAGCCCAGCCGAGAGCACATTGCCCATAATGATCTGATCGGCGCCGCCGGTTCCCGCTTCGCGCAGCGCCGCCTTCACCGCGATCGCGCCAAGCTCGGGCGCGCTAAAGCCCGCAAGCTCACCCAAAAGCGCGCCCATCGGCGTGCGCGCCATGCCGACGATAACGATATCTTCGCTCATGCCTTTTTCTCCGATCGCAAGATCATGCAGGTCGAGGTTCCGTGCGCGTAGAGTCTTCCTTGCGCGTCGGTGAGTTTGGCTTCCGCCGTGAGGATCGTGCGCCCTTGCGCCAACACGCGGCCTTCCGCGCGCAGTGTCCCGGTCGCCGGCGTGATCGCGCGCACGAAATTCACCTTGGTCTCGACGGTGCCGTAGCCGGCGCCGGCGGGCAGCGTGGTGTGGCCGGCGGCGCCGCAAGCGCTGTCGATCAGGGTAAGCGCCCAGCCGCCATGCACCACGCCCATCGGATTTAGAATCTGGTCGCTCGGCTCGCCTTCGAATGCGGCGTAGCCATGATCCACCTCCACCAGCCGGAAACCCATGGTTTGGGAAATCGAGGGCGGCGCGAAACGGCCCGCCAGCAACGCGCGCATCGCTTCGATGCCGCTCATCGCCATCAGATCGGCCGCGCTTGCCGGTGCGGTCTTATCCATTTCCACGCTCCGTCGCCGCGATCCAGGCCCCGCCGAGAACGCGCGTGCTGTGCTTATCGTAAAACACCGCCGCTTGCCCAGGCGCGACGCCTTCTTCAGGGGCGGCGAGTGTGACGGACCAATCCTCCCCCTTGCAGGGGGAGGCGGCGAGCGAAGCGAGCCCGAGGGGGTAAGTGCGCTGACCCCCTCCCAGCCTCCCCCTTTCAGGGGGAGGAGTAAGTTGAAGCGTCCCCGCCACCGGCGGGCGGGTGGAGCGCACGCGCACCAGGATTTCGCGGCCGTCGATGACATCATCCGCATCGCCGATCCAGTTCACGTCTTTCAGCGCGATGCGCGATACCCGCAGCGCTTCGCGCGGGCCGACGATGACGCGGCGCTTGCCGGAATCGAGTTTGATCACGAACAGAGGTTGACCTGTCGCTACGCCGAGGCCGCGGCGTTGACCCACGGTGTAATTGATGACGCCGTCGTGCTCACCGAGAACTTGGCCATCGACATTGACGATCTCGCCGGGCGCCACGGCGCCCGAGCGCAGCTTTTTCACCACGTCTTGGTATTTGCCGTGCGGCACGAAGCAGATGTCCTGGCTGTCGGGCTTTTCGGCCACGCGAAGTCCAAGCTCGCCGGCCAGCGCGCGCACTTGCGGTTTTGGCATGGCGCCCAGCGGAAAGCGCAAGAACACCAGCTGCGCGCGCGTGGTGGCGAACAGGAAGTAGGATTGGTCGCGGTTCGCGTCGGCGGCGCGGTGGAGTTCCGGCCCGGTTTCGCCTTCGACGCGGCGCACATAATGCCCCGTCGCCAAGCAATCGGCGCCCAAATCCTCGGCCACGCGCTTCAGATCGGCGAATTTCACGGTTTGATTGCAGCGGACACACGGGATCGGCGTCGCGCCGGCGAGGTAGGTGTCGGCGAAATCTTCCATCACCGCTTCGCGGAAACGGCTTTCGTAATCGAGCACGTAATGGGGAAAGCCCGCCGTATCGGCAATCCGGCGCGCGTCGTGGATATCCTGCCCTGCGCAGCATGCGCCCGGCTTGTTCAAAGCGGCGCCATGATCGTAAAGTTGCAGCGTGATTCCGACGACGTCATAGCCCTCGCGCTTG
>Ga0247727_10001980_pt1 | contig 47422 bp, 40 predicted proteins | sample WisWelCaveWW1625_FD_202498 | JGI IMG/M metagenome (GOLD analysis project Ga0247727, IMG submission 202498) | Biofilm microbial communities from Wishing Well Cave, Virginia, United States - WW16-25 | ecosystem: Environmental > Aquatic > Deep subsurface > Groundwater > Cave microbial mat | place...
ACATTTGCGCGAATTCTGCACCGCCAACGTACAACGCCTGCTTGACTCGAGCGACGGGTTCATGCGTTCGCAAGATGAGCGGCTCGAAATCATTGTGAACCAGGTTCATCAACATTCTTGGTTCGTTGATGTAATCAAGCAGGATGTTTTTCAGAGAGGCTTGAGATCTCGGAGTGGGCGTGGTGATCCTGGAATTGTTGAATTTCGATTGTTGATATTTGATTTGAATGTGCTGATATGCCCACGCTGTCGAGATGCGAAGATTCGGATAGACCACGACGATCCAATAGGGCAGATCGAGTTGGAAGTACTCGAGGACTTCACCTTTGCCCGTTGCATACGCGGTTCCGGGTTTGAGGAAATAGGGGACGTCGGCGCCAAGCTCACGGGCGAGATCCAACATTTCTTGTCTATCCAAACGTACTCCCCACCATTGGGGAAGTGTTCGCACCACCACAGCGCCGTCCGCACTTCCCCCCCCCAATCCAGCACCGATAGGAATATTCTTCTTGAGGGTCATGTGGACTCCCTTGTGAAGCCCGAACATTTTTTGCAGCAGACCGGCCGTGCGGACACAGAGGTTTCGATCGTCGGAGGGAAGGTCATGTCGATTGCAGGCCAACGAAATGGTTGATGCGGGCTCAAACGAAATCTCATCGAATAGATCGATGCGGCGGAGGACGGTTTCGATATCGTGGTAGCCGTCCTCGCGTTTGCGAAGGATGCGCAAACCGAGGTTGATTTTTGCGTATGCCCGGGCGGTCATTGTTGACCAAAAATAACGGAATCAACGGCGAAATGCAATAATATCTCTTGACATAGTCACCTCATTTCAATACATTCAAGCCTGCGAAGTGTAAGCCCGCGCATAATCAGCCAATCAACCACATGCATCTCGGACAAGGTGTTCGTATGGAAGAATCAATCCAGCAACAGCAGGCCCGAGCATATGAGTTTGGGGCGGCACAGAATGAGACGATCCGTGTTCTCGCGAGTCGGATGAAATTTGTGGGGATATTCTATATGCTCATTGGCAGCTTCCTGGGCTTGGTTGCCGTCATTTTTCTTTTTATCGTGCCTGCGTTTGGCGTATTGTATATGTTATTTGCAGCGGCGGAACTGCTGATCGGTATCTGGACCAACAATGCAGCTTCTTCGTTCCGGCTGATCGTAGATACAAGAGGATCGGATATCGATCACCTCATGGGCGCCATTGAGTCGTTAAGGAAATTATACAATTTGCAGTTCTGGCTACTCATCGTGGCTTTCATTCTCATGGTTCTCGCGTTTATTATAGGGCTTGCTATCGGGTTGGACACGATTACCTCGATGACCCGGCCGACAACTTAGGATTTCAGGCAAATAACAAGATCAAATGAATTTCTTACGCATCGTGCAAATTTTCAGCGACCTCGAAGAGACTGATTTACTCAAGATTGAGGGGCTGGGTGAGCGCAAGAAATATAATGGGGGGAGTATTATCCTCCGTGAGGGAGAGCCGGGGACGGCGATGTTCATTATCATTGCGGGAAAAGTTAAGGTCGTACGGACGGACGATGGAGGGAGTGAAGTAATCCTGGCGATTTTCGGAGAAGGAGATTTTTTTGGAGAAATGGCTATTCTGGATGGGCACACGCGTTCGGCAACCGTGGTGGCGATTGATGATACGGAGTTGTTCATCATCAATCAAGACGACGTTTTCCAGCTTCTTCATGAATACCCTGCCATCGCGATTTCCCTGCTCAAGGAATTTGCTGTGAGGCTTCGACAAGCAAACACGCAAATCAAAGGTCTCTCTCTCAAGGACGCTGCCGGCAGGGTTGCCGGTGTCATCCTGCGGCTGGCGGATGAATTCGGCTTCTTCACGAAAGGTGAAGTCGAGATCACTGAACTCCCCGTGCAGCAGGATATGGCGAGCATGGCCGGCACATCACGAGAAACGGTATCGCGGATACTACAAATGTTCGCCGAGCAGGGTTATGTCACCCTTCGAGGCAGAAAGATCGTCATTAACGACTACGAAAAGTTCAAGACGATGTATTTCTGAAAATGTCGCGTACATGAGGGACGGACCTTCTTGGTGTAACTTGATGCGATTGTCATGGAAAAAGGCATCCTGTTGAAGAGCAGGATGCCTTTTCCTTTGATACTTGTCCCACTTTTTTGTACTTTGTCACCCAATTCTCTGATTGTTCACGTAACGCCGAAAGGTTTCAATGACTTCATTCCTTTCACACGTCAAGTCTATAAAACTTCATAATAGAATCCTTCTTGCACTAGTTCTTGGCGCTTTCTTCGGATCCTTATATAACGTCAGCAAGTACAAGCTTGAAGTGAGTTACCTTGTTGGAGAAGAAGTGCATGGTCGAATTGTCGAAAACTGGGAAAAGATGGAGTTTCGCAGGACTTCCACGAACGAAATCATTGCATCGTTTGGCAGTGAGGATCAATCGAAGCTCCTTATCTTTTATAACTCCCTCAAGAAGCCTGAACGAGACGGATTGGTTCTTGACGTAGCTCTTTCGACTTCCGAGGAGTCTGGCAGGGCAATCACTACGCGCTCGACCATCTCCGGGATTACCGATATTCAGAAAGTTAAGACGATAGCCGTGCACATCAAGCCCATCGGGAGTCTTTTCATACGCCTCCTGATGTTCTTGGCGATTCCGTTGGTTGTTGCTTCGTTGATCGTCGGGGCCGCGAGTCTTGGGGATATTCGAAAAGTGGGACGCATCGGAAGCAAGACACTCGCCTTATATCTTGTTACCACGGCCGTCGCGATCACGGTGGGATTAGTTCTTGCAAATGCCCTCGAGCCGGGTAAACGGCTCTCGGCCGATTCGCGCGAGAGGCTCCTGGTGGAAAACGCTGGGAATATCCAGCAAAAAATCAAGCAGCAAACTGCTATCGATGTTGTCCAGACGATCGTTGAAATCGTTCCGACGAATCCGATCAGCGCAATGGCAAATTCGGAGATGCTCCAGGTGGTGTTCTTTGCTGTCATCGTGGGTGTGACGCTGACGCTCGCTCCAAAGAATAAATCGCGACCCGTTGTCAACTTCTTTGACGGTTTCAGCGATACCATGATTAGGATGGTGGACTTGGTCATGACTATCGCGCCGTTTGGGGTGTTTGCCCTCATCGCGGCGACCGTTGCCGAGTTCGGCTTCGATATTCTACAAACACTGGCGTGGTATGCGGGTGTGCTTGTGCTTGGCCTGGTCGTCCATATGACGTTGATCTACGGAAGTTTATTGCGTTTCGGGGCGGGCATGAGTCTGGCGAGATTCTATCGCGGGATGCGGGATGCAATGCTCATTGCATTCACCACGAGTTCCAGTGCCGCGACGCTTCCGGTGAACATGGAATGCTGCGAACAAAATCTTGGCGTACCCAAAACCATTACGAGTTTTGTGCTTCCGCTCGGTGCAACAATCAATATGGACGGCACGGCGATGTATCAAGCGGTGGCATCCGTTTTCATTGCACAGGTCTACGGACTTGACTTGCACCTCTCCGACCAGTTGACTATTTTGTTGACGGCAACACTCGCATCGATCGGTACCGCACCGGTTCCGGGGGTCGGACTTGTGATGCTCATTATTGTTCTGCGCGCAGTGCACGTCCCGGAAGAAGGCATCGCGCTCATAGTGGGTATCGACCGCATTCTCGACATGTGTCGAACAACGGTGAACATTACTGGTGATGCGGCGTGTGCGGCGGTGGTCGCGAAATCGGAAGGGGTGCTTGGGCGAACCAAAGATTATTCAAGTTGAAAAAAGTTGAGGTTGGAAATATCAGATTCGGCGATGGTAACCCGCTGGTCCTCATTGCCGGTCCTTGCGTCGTCGAAGGTCGGGAAATGGTCGTTCGTACGGCGGGAAGAATTCAGAAAGTTGCGACGAAGCACAAAGTCCCGTTCATCTTCAAAGCTTCGTACAAGAAAGCGAATAGAACCAGTGGACGATCCTTCATAGGTATCGGGACGGATGAAGCGCTCCATATTCTTGAAGAAGTGAAAAAGGAGTTTGGTGTCCCTATTCTGACCGATATCCACTCCGAAGCGGAAGCCGCGGTTGCTGCCGAAGTCGCCGATGTGCTGCAAATTCCGGCTTTTCTCTGTCGCCAAACCGAGTTACTTCATGCAGCCGGCCGGACGGGAAAGGCTGTGAACATCAAGAAGGGACAGTTCATGGCGCCCGAAGATATGAAGCATCAGGCTGATAAAGTCGCGACGACCGGCAACAAGCGTGTCTTGCTGACGGAACGTGGTTCGATGTTCGGATATCACAACCTCGTCGTTGATATTCGCTCCCTGGCCATTATGCGTGGACTTGGCTATCCCGTTATTCTCGATGCTACGCACTCGGTGCAATTGCCGGGTGCTGGCGGTGGGGATACAGCGGGGCGACCTGAATTCATATTCCCAATTGCTCGTGCCGGCGTTGCTGCTGGTATCGATGGACTGTTCGCTGAAGTCCATCCCGACCCGAGAAGGGCCCTGAGCGATGCCGACAGCCAACTGAGACTCGACCTGCTTGAGGAGTTGGTGAAGCAGGTTGTAGCGATAGATTCATTTGTAAAGCAGAAATTAGACATTTAGCCCATGCGAAAATCTTCTCTCCGCGCCCGGCTGAAAAACGTTCGCATGGTGTTGCTCGATGTAGACGGAGTGTTGACAGACGGTCGGATCGTGTACGGCGACGATGGAAGCGAGTATAAAGCTTTTGATGCCCATGACGGCTATGGCATTGAGCGAGCCTTAAACTACGGTTTGAGAATTGGCATGATCAGCGGACGAATCTCACCCTTGGTGGAACGACGGGCAAAGGAGCTTCGCATCGTCGATGTTTATCAGAACTTCATGGACAAGGTTTCCGCCTTCGAAGAGCTCAAGCGCAAATACAATTTGCGCGACGAGGAATTTGCGTACGTCGGCGACGATGCTTTTGACCTTCCGCTCTTGAAGAAAGTAGGAGTGAGCGCCGCACCGGCAAATGCGGCAGATGAAGTGACGGGGAATGTTGATTTCGTAACAAAAGCAAAAGGTGGTCGCGGCGCTGCGCGTGAAGTCATAGATATGGTGTTGAAAGCACAGAAGAAGTTGGATTGAATGATCACCTGGCTTAATGTCATTGCGAGAAGTCCGCTACAAGCGGACGACGAAGCAATCTGAATTCTCGTAGACAATCATTGGTTAATCAGATTGCTTCGCCCAAAAACGGCTCGCAATGACAGGCCATCAAGGTCATTATGAAGAGAAAAAATTCACAATATCCCCGACAATTGACTCCGCGCGAAAGGGAGTGGCTGGAATGGATTCTTCCCTCCAACCGAACTGGCTACCGGCAGTATCGTGAACTCATTGACAAGATGACTGTCCTCGGCGAGGGTCGAAGGGGGAAGGGGGATATGATATTGGGAATTTCCGGCGATGTGCCGGATACCGATAGCCCTCTCCCGCCGGTGTTTTCCTATGGTGTCATCGAAACGGACCTTGGCCAAATTACAATCACCCTGCGTGAGATTGTGTCCGATCAAATTGGCGTGGAGATCGTGGGTCAGAGGACCGAGGAGGTGCCGGAGGAGTTCGAGGAAAGCCGCCGCTGGACATACTCGACATGGAATCCGGGTAATGTGTGCCCGCAGTGCCAGAGGGCCGCGCGGGAAATTCCGATGTATACGCAGGAAAACAAACATTTTGTACTTGTCCTATGTTCCGGTGATCGGCGATTATGGGTGTATGATGGGGAGACGCAGGCGAATCATCTGATTCCTGTGACCAATCTTCACAATGAATTGATGATGCACAAGAAGATTCGTGATCCCAATATCGCACTTGATTCCAAACGATTGTTTACCGATCTGGCAAAATACACGGACGCTGACTTGTCGTACGCGTTTCTGACATATAACAAGCTGAAAACAAAGGTGGAGGTGAGGGGAGCTCTCATCGCGTCCAGAAAAGAAAACGCAACGTTTGGACAAAAGTTGAAGCGAATATTTTCGATAGAGAAACAACGATGAGATCTTCCAGAGACAAAGGCAAAGAAGTCATCCGCATCGAGGCGGAGGCGATTGCCGCCCTCGAGAATCGCATCGGTGAGGACTTCGAGAAAGCGGTTGAGTTGATTCATGAATGTAAGGGGCGCGTCATTGTCACGGGAATGGGCAAATCGGGACTTGTTGCGCGGAAGATAGTCGCAACGATGAATTCGACCGGAACGCCCGCCATCTTTCTTCACCCGTCAGATGCGGTGCACGGCGACCTGGGGATGGTGCGTCGGGAAGATGTGGTGATTTGCATTTCCAAGAGCGGTGACACCGGGGAAATCCAACAGCTTGTTCCTATGTTTAAGAGGATTGGCGTGCCGCTCATTTCGATGGTAGGGAATGTGAAATCTCCTCTTGCAAGCGAATCTCAAGTTGTCCTCGATGTCAGCGTGAAGGAGGAGGCATGTCCATTCGATATGGCTCCGACCGCCTCCACGACTGCAACGTTGGCATTTGGTGACGCTCTGGCAATTGCCTTGCTGGAAAAGCGCCAGTTCACACGCGAAGAGTTCGCGATGTATCATCCGGGCGGAAATCTCGGCAAGCGTCTTCTGTTGAGGGCGGAAGAAATCATGGTCGGCGGCGATGGCGTACCGAAAGTCCACAAACACGTGCCGCTGCGCGATGCCATACTTGAAATGACGTCGAAACGATTGGGCGCAACATGCGTCGTGAACGGGGATGGCACGTTGGCCGGCATTATCACGGATGGCGACTTGAGGCGGTTACTCCAGAAAATGACAGACGTTTCGAACGTCAAAGCGGAAACGGTGATGACAGAATCTCCTAAAACGATTAAGAAAGATGTTCTTGCTGCCGTTGCGCTTCAGGAATTGGAATCATATAACATCACCCAGCTCATTGTTGTCGATGATGCCCACCGTCCCGTTGGCATGATCCATCTCCACGACCTTGTGAAGGCGGGCTTGGGGGGGGAGAATCAGTGAAGATTGCGGGATGTGCCTGCCCTCCAGTCAGGCGGGGAATTCGCCCGGCTGAACCCCGGAGGCGGGCCGGGAATGCGGATCGCGTATGCTTTGCCACTCTGGGTATTTCTTTGATGATCTTGCTCGTTGGGTGTGGGGAAAAGATTAAGCCCTCAGTTGCCAGCACCGGTGTTGGTAAAGATATTCCTGCCCAGGAAAGCTGGAATACTACGATTACCTTCACGGATTCGGGGAGAGTTACTGCCACCGTCTATGCAGGGCATGTCGCGGTCTTTTCGAATCGAAAAGTCACGGTGCTCGATCAAAAGATTAAGGTGGATTTTTATAACGGGCGCGAAGAACACACGTCTGTACTTACGGCGGAGCGAGGGACGGTCAATGACGAAACTCATGACCTCGAGGCATATGGAAATGTAGTTGTCGTTTCGGACAGCGGTGCGACGTTGAAATGTGAAGAACTCTTCTGGAGCAACGCAAGGCAACTTATTCATACCACCGCTTTTGTGGAGGTTACGTCCCCCACCGAGTACATCCGGGGGCAAGGCCTGGAATCCGACCAGAGTTTGAAGAATTACAAAATCTTCCGAGTCACGGGTCAGGCGCAAGCGAACGAATGAACCTCAGGGACTGCGCGCACGTATGGAGTTCATCCCTGCAGATTAAGGTATCGAAGTGGGGGGCGTTTGCGGTTCTTCTCTCTGCTCTCTCCGTACTTCAGGTCCGCCCGCAGCAGAGTGAGAAAGTTGTGGTGCTCGAGCACGCCGATAGTCTTGTGGGGAAGATCTTAGAAGGTGAAAATGTCCGGGAGTTGATAGGCAACGTGCGTTTTCGTCAGGGCACGGTTATCGTGGATTGCGACCGCGCTGTTCAATATCTGCAAAGTCGTAAAGTCTCGCTTGCGGGGAATGTTATCGTTCGTGATGACACGATGACATTGAAAAGCAGGCGGGGAATGTATCATAACGCCGACCGCATTGCCGAGGCGTTTGAGGAGGTGCGTCTGGATGACGGGAAAACGGTATTGACAGCCGACTACGGCCGCTATGACGTAGGCGAAAAGAAAGCAATGTTCCGAGGCAATGTGAAGGTTCAGGATTCTGTCTCGACCCTTACGTCCGACGAACTCACTTATTTCCGCGAAGATAAACATTCCTTCGCCGATGAAAACGTGAGGATCGTGAGCAGTGAGAACAACCTCACGATTGAGGGTCATCATTTTGAGAACTACACTCGACGAGGATTCAGCCGGATGACAAAGCAGCCGAAAGTGTTGCAGATCGATACTGCTTCCGATGGAACTGTCGACACGTTTGTCGTCAGAAGCCGGGTGATGGAATCGTATCGGGATCCTGTGAGACACCTGCTTGCAATTGACAGTGTGAGGATGTGGAGCTCTGAACTTGCAGCGGAGTCCGGTCTGGGCATTTATTTTATGGAAGACGATAGCATCATCTTGCGAAAGAATCCCTTTATCTGGTATGAGGAGAATCAGGTGAGCGGTGATTCGATTTTCATGAAACTCCAGAAGCGAAAACCGCGAACAGTGTTCGTCCGAGGGGATGCGTTCGCTATCTCGCGGAGCGATAGCTTGCACACGAAACGCTTCGACCAGCTGGCGGGCGAGCTTATCACAATGCAATTCGAAGGGGGGAAGATCCGGAGTATTGATGTCGATCGAACAGCGACGAGCATCTATCATCTCTATGAACAGGAAAAAGATTCTATCGGTGTAAGACGCAGACCCAACGGAATGAACAAATCGACAGGTGATCATGTGGTTATTAGTTTTGTCAATGGCAAGGCTGAAAGAATCAGCGTTGTGGGGGGCGTCGAAGGAGAATATTTTCCAGAGAACATGGTGGAAGGCAGGGAAGATGAGTATAGTTTGCCGGGTTTCAATTGGCGGGAAGATCGTCCCGGCATCCTCAGGAAAGCACGAAAGCCTTCAGCGGTCGTTCAGTCGGCTAAGTCTCTACCGCGAAAGTCTTCGCGCTTGTCGCCAAAAAAACGGGATCAGGATGACCTCTCACCGGAGCTGAAGAAAATCGATATCCGATGAGTGAATCTCCGAATAGCGCATCTCTGAACCAGCGGCTGCGAAGAGGAGTTTCAGCATCGACCGCTGAGCACAGCGCATCTGAGCTGAAAGTCTTGCGTTCGGAAGGGTTGTTCAAGCGCTATAAAAAGCGGTTTGTTGTCAATGATGTGAGCATTCAGGTGAGGCAGGGGGAGGTGGTTGGTTTGCTTGGACCGAACGGGGCCGGGAAAACGACAACGTTTTACATGATTGTCGGCATGATCAAACCGACGGAGGGAAGAGTATTCATCGACGACGTTGAGATATCCCGCCTCCCAATGTACAAGCGCTCCCGGTCCGGCATCAGCTACCTGTCACAGGAGGCATCGATATTCCGGAAGCTCTCCGTGAAGGATAATATCCTGGCGGTGTTGCAGATGAGCGACCTTTCGGAGAAGACACAGGAAGAGCGCTGCGGGGAGCTGATGGAGGACTTTGGCATTGCGCATCTTGCGAAAAGTAAGGGGTATATGCTCTCCGGTGGTGAACGGCGCAGAACCGAGATTGCTCGTTCGCTTGCTCTGAAACCGAAGTTCATTCTGCTCGACGAACCGTTTGCCGGAATCGATCCTATCGCCGTTGAAGATATCATGAGCATCGTGCATAACCTGAAAGACCGAGGGATTGGCGTGCTCGTCACTGACCACAATGTCCATGAAACGCTTTCCATCACTGATAGAGCGTATTTATTGTACGAGGGGCGCATTCTCAAATCCGGAAGGGCGGAATCACTCGCCAGCGATCCCGAAGCGAGGAAATTGTACTTAGGGGAAAAATTCAGGTTAGATAGATATGAGTGACGAAGCGAAGCGGTTTCAAAGGGAACCGCGCGCTATTCCTTTTTTGTTGAATCCGTTTTTGAGTCGGATGACGATGAAGGTTTTTCCTTCGACGTTTTCTCGCTGGAAGATGTTTCGGGTTTTTTCAGCGATGGTTCCGACTTCTCCTTACTCTTTGAACTATCCTTCCTATAGTCTGTTCCATAAAAACCGCTTCCTTTGAAAATCAATCCGGCTCCGCCGCCAATCAGGCGCACGAGCGCATTCTGGCTGCACGAGGGACAGGTCAAGAGGGGCTCTGAGCTAATAGACTGCCATTCTTCAAACTCACGGCCGCACGCTTTGCAGCTATATTGGTAGGTTGGCATACGCCTGTTAACGGTTGCTTATCGGTGTTCTTGGTTCAACGATAAATTATGAATGGAACGGGGAAATTCCAGCGAATTTTCAGAAAGAGCTCTCCAATTTTCTAAACCCTCGTTTCAGTCGTTCAACAGCCATCTCCAGGTCCTTCATCGAGCACGCGTAGGATAGCCTGATGTATTTCTTCGATCCGAACGCGCTCCCTGGAATCGATGCAACTCCCTCTTCGTCCAGGAAAAACTGACACAGTGCGGTGTCATCCCGAATGAGTTTTCCGTCACATCGCTTGCCCAGATATTTATCCACATATGGGAAAAGATAAAAAGCCCCCTTTGGCGATTCAAATTCGAGGTGAGGAATCTTGCCGAGTTGTCCAGCGATGTAATCCCTTCGTCGTTCAAACTCGGCAACCATCATCTCGATATCCGCAGCCGGTCCGGAGAGTGCCATCGCCGCTGCTCGCTGGGAAATCGACGTGGCATTGGACGTTGACTGGCTTTGTACCTTTGCCGCCGCCTCAACAATTTTTTTGTTTGCGCCAAGATATCCGATGCGCCAGCCGGTCATCGCATATGCCTTCGATACGCCGTTCACTGTTATCACCTGGTCTGCAATGTTCCGGATGCTGCCGATGCTGAAATGCTTTGCGCCGTCGTAGATGACTTTTTCATAAATCTCATCGGAGATAACATAAATGCCGGTTTCGTGAACGATGTCGGCCAGCTCTTCGATTTCACCCTGAGAGTAGACAGTTCCGCTGGGATTGGAAGGTGAATTGAAAAGGAATGCTTTCGTCTTGGCGTTAATGGCGCGACGAAACTGAAGCGGTGAAATCTTAAAATGATCCCCGTGCGTCGTTGGAATGACGATCGGTCTGGCATCAGCGAGTTTGACGATCTCGGGGTAGCTCACCCAGTATGGCGCAGGAATGACCACTTCATCACCCTTATTGCAGATCGCCTGCAATACATTGTAGATCGAATGCTTCGCCCCGCAGGAAACGAGAATCTGATCGGACCTAAAATGGAGATTGTTGTCCCGCTCGAATTTCTGAGCGATTACGTCGATCAACCCGGGGATTCCCTGGTTCGGGGTGTAGTGCGTGAAGTCTTCTTCAATGGCGCGGATGGCCGCAATTTTAACGTGAGCGGGAGTGGCAAAGTCCGGTTCCCCCGCCGTCAGACTTACGACGTCTCTTCCCGCGGCTTGCAGCTCCTTTGCACGCGCGGCAAGGGCGAGCGTCTGCGATTCTTCTATTTGCTGAATCTTCAGCGAAAGAGGTTTCACGCAGGAGGGCACATTCAACTGAGTTCCTTGGCCTTTTTACGGAGCCGGCGTGCAACACTCGGCGGAACAAAGTCCCTCACGTCGCCGCCGTGCATGGCAATTTCTCTTACCAGACTTGAGTTGAGGTAGGTGTATTTCTCGTGGGGCATGAGGAAAACAGTCATGAGTTTTTTTGCCAGCTTGCGGTTTGTCAATGCCATCTGAAACTCGTATTCGAAATCGGATACCGCGCGAAGGCCGCGCACAATAGCAACGGCACGCTTTGAGGCTGCATATTCCACAAGAAGCCCGTCGAAGCCATCGACGGCAACATTCTTCCCATATTTTTTCACGACTTCGTGAATCATCTCCACGCGCTCGTCATCGGAGAAGAGCGGTTGCTTGGCTGAGTTCCGGGCGACGGCGATAATAACTTTATCGAAAATCTCCATCGCCCGCTCAAGAACGTCGATGTGTCCGTAGGTTATCGGATCAAATGTACCGGGATAGATGGCAATTTTCATACGACTCAGCGCTCGGAAAAGAAGCTCACCACCGTTCGGCCGAATTGTTTTCTCACATCCGTCTGGTATCGTGGTGATTCTGGAATTTCTGTGGATTTCGAGTGCTCAATGATAAGGATTCCTTTTTTCTCCAGCAAATTTCGCCGAAAGATTATTTCGGGAATGGTCGTTGTACTTTCGAATGCGTAGGGTGGGTCGGCGAAGATAAGATCAAACCTCTTATCCGTGGTTTCGATGAACCTCATCGCATCAAGGTCGATAACCGAGCAGAGCGATTCGCAGCGAAGACGCCCAATATTAGCACGGAGCAAACGGAGGGATGTTTCGGTCGCGTCCACAAAAACTGCATGCGCTGCACCGCGACTGATGGTTTCGAGGCCGAGACTTCCGGTCCCTGCGAACAAATCAAGCACGAGTGCACCTTCGAGGGAGAGTCTGTTTTGCAAGATATTGAAAATGGTTTCTTTCACTCGATCGGCGGCGGGTCGGATATTAGAACCCTTTACCGAAACAAGATTTCGACCTCTGAATTGTCCGGCGATGACACGCATGGTTAGGATGTTCGCAAGGCAATCCCCACTGCCGCAGCGAATCGGAAAGGTTCTTTGAGGTAGCGGTCGAAGGTCAGGAAGTCATGGGAAACGACTAATCGACGAAAGGGATTAAGGACGGCCGTAGGCTGTTTTACCAGAGATTTTATCATCGTTTCCTGTTCATGCGTCAGTGTTGTACCGTGGAGATAGACACCGGCTACGCTGAATTGATCGAGAACTTCTCCGAGAAATGACCGAATCATTGCTTCATTCGAACCGCTGCTGTACCGGTATTCCACCATATGTCCATTGTCGAGAATGCTGACATCCACGCGCGATAGATGGGCGCCGATGGACGCGCACATTGCGCCGCCAACTTCGGGGTGATTGCGGATGAGAGCGCTCGCAGTGGCGAAATGATTCACATCGACGATGCCAAGGGCTTGTTTTCGTTCGCTCAAGAAATTTTGAAGTCCAAAAATAACATTACGTCGCACCGCCACCGCAAGGACGCGCTGCACATGTGCCTGGGGATCAGTTTCAAGAATGTGAACATCATTGATGTATTCATTGGGTTTATAGGAGCCAATATAGTGGGATAGTTCCCACTGAAGGTGTTCATTGCGCTCGGACTGAGTGAGCGTATCGTCGAGCAAGCAATGGAGGAGAACAAGGCCCCTGCCGTCGAGAGCGATGTTTACCTGCTGAATTCTTGTGTGGTGCTGATCGAGGAAATCTACGATAGGTCTCAGGTACCAAAATTCTTCCCTGTCGTTATCGCGATTGTATTCATCCAAAAAAAGGAGCCCTACTTCTTCCTGACGGTGCTCAAGGACTGCCAGGACGGAAGATACGTCGGTGAAGCTTATTCCGGCAATAATGGTCCTGGAGGGCATGCAACCTACACTGCAGTGTGGCTATTGACCGACGGTGATGTACGGTGAGAGGCGTTCGAACTTCTTCCTCCCTATCCCACTTACCTCCTGAAGTTCTTCGATAGAGTTGAACGATCCGTGTTCTTCACGAAACATAACAATTCGCTCTGCCATGACCTCTCCCACCCCGGGCAGCCGCATCAACTCCTCCTTGTTCGCTGTGTTAAGGTTGATTTTTGTTTCAGGGGGAGCTTTTCGCTTCTGAGGTGACGAGGATCGCGATCGCTTATCTGGTTTTATCTTTGACGAATTACGCAAACCCGTATCTGTGTCCGTTGATTCCGCCAGGTTTGCTGACGCAGACCTCATTGAAAACTCGTCGTCGGATTTTGTATAGTCGTAGCGCTCGTGTCCGCCCTGGGTCAATGTTCTGGTAATCTTGACGGCACCGCCCAGCAGGAGAGAGGCGGCAAGGAACAGGACGACGAGGCTTTCGCTGCGCGTAAACCCGAGACGTTGGTTGAACCGATCGAGGAGGTTCATGATGATGAGAAGACGCTTTTTACTTTTTCGAAGAAGCTTTTATCGGAATGCGCTGACGTGTCTCCCGCTTTTGGTCTCACGCTTCCCCCAGCTTCGAGCTGCCGTAACAATTCTCGATCCTTTGTCGAAAGATGGGTTGGTACCCAGACGTTTACACGCACGAGTTGATCCCCTTTTCCGTAACTGTTGAGATGAGGGATTCCCTTCTCACGCATCCGGAGGAATTTTCCCGACTGAGTCCCCGGTTCAATCTTAAGTCTTGCTCCTCCGGTGAGCGTTGGAACCTCGACCTCGGCGCCAAAAACAGCTTCGGGAAAACTTATCAGCAAATCGAGAATAACGTCGTCACCGTTTCGGATGAACAGTTTATGGGGTTCTGCCTCAATGAGGACTATGAGATCTCCCGGGGGGCCGCCACGAGAACCCGCATTTCCCTGTCCACGAAGAGGAATATAATTGTCTGCGGCAATGCCGGCGGGGACGTTCACTTTGATTGTTGTTTCGCCATGAACGCGTCCATCGCCGCGGCAGTTGGGACAAAGGTCCTTGATGATCCGCCCCTCGCCGTTGCAATTGCCGCATGTCGAGATATTCACGAACTGTCCGAGGACAGAGCGGCTTACGTGGCGCACTTCGCCGGTACCGTTGCACTCGGGACAGGTTACAAATCCGCTTGACGAGCGAGCGCCGGAGCCGCCGCAAGTTCCACATTGTTCCCAGCGTTTGATTTTGAGTTTCTTTTCGACACCCGTGGCAATCTCCTCGAGTGTGAGCCTCAGCCGAACCTTAAGGTCCGATCCCGCAAGGCCATTGTGTGCCCGACCTCGTCTGCGGGCGGTCGTCTCGCGTCCGCCGAATACCTCTTCGAACATACTGCCGCCAAAGCCACCTCCGAAGATGTCGCCGAACGCTGAGAAAATTTCATTGATGTCTGTGAATGGACGGAAATCTTGACCGGGTCGCAAACCTTCGTAGCCAAACTGATCATATCTCCGCCGTTTTTCTTCGTCACCCAATACTTCGTAGGCTTCAGCGGCCTCCTTGAATTTTTCCTCTGCTTCTCTGTTATTGGGATTTCTATCGGGGTGGTACTTCAGCGCAAGCCTGCGATATGCCTTCTTGATTTCGTCGGTATTCGCACTCCGCGTCACACCCAGGATTTCATAGTAGTCTCGCTTGGTCATGCTCACTCGTTTGCCTGCGCTCCGTCGGAAGGTTTCCGCGTCCCATGATCCTCTGTGCCCTCGTCCGGAGGTTTTTCGGGTCGCGCATGCTTTTGCGTCAGGAGTTCCATTCCGTCTTTTGGTTGCGCCGCGAGGGGATGAGGTTCTCCTGCAACGATGACCTTCGCGTGCCGGATCACTTTGTCGTGCAGGGCATAACCCTTTTCCACTTCTTCGATAATCGTATGTGGGGCGACCCCTTCCTTTGGCATCTCCATGAGGGCTTCATGATAATTCACATCAAATGGCTTCCCGTGCGTTTCTATCTCTTTGACGCCCCGCTTTTCCAATAATCTTAAGAACTTGTTGTAGATAAGCTCGATCCCGCGATGGAACGATTCAAACTCGGGTCCGTCCTTGGCTGATTTCATCGAGCGCGCAAAGTCGTCGAGAATGGGGAGGAGTTCCACGATTATCTGTTCGTTTGCCCATCTTGTGATCGTTGCGAACTCGCTCTCCAGTCGCTTTTTGTAATTTTCGAACTCGGCAGCCTTGCGAAGGAACTGGTCCTTTACCGAGGCGATGCTTTGCTGCAATTCGGCAATTCTTGTCTTCAAATCTTCTGGCCTCACTTCTTCGGTAGTGGCTGAATCGTACGCCGGCGTTTCGGCGCTGTCAGACGTCGTTTCCGGCTTGATTTCCTTTGCTGCGGGCTCTCGCTTCTTATGTTCTTCCGGTTTCGACAATTTGTGAACGCCTAACTCAATGTGTGTGAAATGGTATGTGCCGCAAAGTCCACGAGCGGAACGGCCTTAGCGTAGTTCATGCGCTTGGGTCCGATAAGTCCTATTACTCCCGAGACGTCACCGATACGGTAGTGCGAAACAATGAGACTGTAAAACTCCAGTTTCTTGTTCTTGTGTTCATTGCCGATCGTTACGGTGACCCCTTCAGTCTCCATGCGATCTTCATATCGCTCTAACACGTGAATAATGAGATCTTCGTCATCGAGAAACTCCATCATGCTGCGGAAGGACTGCGGGTTTTGAAATTCGGGCTGCCCTACGATGTTTTGCGTACCGCTGATATACAACCTCTCGCGCTCGCGCACATCGTCAAACAATTTTTTCGATGAGCAAATAATAACTCGGATCAGTCCTGTCTGTTCGTTCTGGAGGTCTTTGATACGGTCTGCGCATGTCGCCCGAATTTCCCCCAGCGTCAGGCCGGCGATGCGTTCATTGAGCATTCGGCTGACGTTTTCAAGCTCTTCGCGACGAAACTCGGCTGCGACTTCCATCGTGATCGTTCTGACCAGTCCCGATCTCATTGTCAAGACGACCAAAACTCGTATGCTCGAAAGCGGTATGAGTTCGATCCGCTCCAGGATCCCGCTGCTGATGTGGGGCGAGGTGACGATGCTCAGCTGGCGCGAAATTTTTCCCAAGATTTTCGAGGCCTCTTGTAGGACCTCCTCCGTCTCGGTCGTCGCAGTCAATCGTCGGCCAAGCACCCGTTTCTCTGCGGGCGATATATCCACGTACTGTACGAGATTATCTACGTACGCGCGATAGCCCTTGTCCGTCGGCACTCTTCCTGCCGAAGTATGTGGGTGATCAACATAACCCTTTTCCTCCAGGTCGGCCAGCTCATTCCTTATCGTAGCGGCGCTGAGATAGCTAAAACAGCGGTTTGCAAGATAGCGCGAAGCCACCGGCGTGGCAGATTGAATAAAGCACTGAATGACATTTCGCAAAATATCTTTTTGTCGCTCAGTCAATTCGTCGAAAGAAACCGTCAATGCTGCGTCCTGTCGTTATACGGATCCAATTTCTCAAAAATTAACAAAATTCGCCCTCTTTGTCAAGGAATTCATTGGGGAGGCGAAAAGAGCAGTTGTAGCATAGATACGAAGAATGATGCTGGGATCTTGAATAGCCGGTTCGCCCGTGTTCAGGGTCTCCAATTCTTGTAGGTCATATCTGCCTGCCAACAGTTGGTCTTAGAGGCAGTCAAGAGGCGGATGCTCAGACACTTCCTGCTTTCTGAATTGCCTGCCTGTCGGGCTTAGATTTGGTTCATCTTGAGACGCTTTTCATTGTTGAGGGTTGTCAAATTTTTTCGTATGTTGCAATTGTTGAGCGTGAAACTTTACCTTCGTTGAATCACGGGGCTGTAGCTCAGCTGGGAGAGCGTTCGGTTCGCATCCGAAAGGTCGAGGGTTCGAATCCCTTCAGCTCCACACGTATCGCCGAAGGTTTCTCCCGAGGGGATTCCTCTCCGGGACATTCGGATATCCCACGCGGGGGCGATCTTCTGGAGTGCTTTGACGTCACTTACCAAATCGTGGTGCGAGAGTTCATTGCGCAATGGTGATTTTCTCAATGAAGTATTCGGCGACCGTTACAGTCGTTGCTCTCCTTATCGCTGGTGCTCTTTTCTTGGGATTGTATCAGCTTTCGCGCTCAAAAATGGAGGCAAACCGTATGAACACCGCAGCAACACTCATCGAAGAGCAAGAAAACTCAGGCAAGAAATCAAACCGACTGATTCACGAGAAGAGTCCCTACCTTTTGCAGCATGCCTTTAATCCCGTGGACTGGTATCCGTGGGGCGAGGAGGCGTTTGAAAAAGCGCTCAAAGAAGATAAGCCAATATTTCTTTCTGTCGGCTATTCCACGTGCTACTGGTGCCACGTTATGGAGCGGGAAGTTTTTGAGAATCCCTCGATAGCTAAGCTGATGAACGAGTACTTTGTCAATATCAAAGTCGATCGCGAAGAGCGGCCGGATGTAGACCGTGTTTACATGGCAGCACTGCAGGGGTTGACGGGAAGTGGGGGATGGCCCATGTCTCTCTTTCTTACACCCCATCTGAAACCTTTTTACGCAGCCACCTACATCCCGCCAGTTGCTCAGTATGGTCGTATGGGATTCCCCGATCTCGCGAACCGCATCCATGAACTATGGCAAGCAGACCGTAAGAAAATCCTCGAGTCGAGTGAACAGGTTTTCGAAACGCTCAGGCGGGGAAATGCGTCGGATGCCGCGCGAACGGTGGGGGAGGAGGTGCTCCGGATTGGATTCCGACAACTTCTTCAGCAACATGATTCACTCTATGGCGGATTTGGAGGTGCGCCAAAATTTCCAAGACCTGTTGTCCTCAACTTCCTGTTGAGATACTATGATCGCACGGGGGAGAAGCAAGCCCTGGAAATGTCGCTGACCACGTTGCGGAAGATGGCAGAAGGAGGAATGTATGACCACCTCGGGGCTGGCTTTCATCGATATTCAGTGGATGCCCGATGGCGCGTGCCGCACTTTGAGAAAATGCTGTACGATCAGGCACAACTCGTGAATTCCTACCTTGAAGCATATCAGATAAGCCATGACGAGTTTTACGCCGCCGTAGCACGCGATGTCCTGGATTACGTGATGAGGAGAATGACTTCCGGGGAAGGTGGTTTCTATTCAGCAGAGGATGCCGAAAGTGCAATAGACCGTCCGAAGTCCGACGAAAAGGAGGAGGGCGCTTTTTACCTCTGGAAAAAGAGTGAGATTAAGTCGATTCTCGGCAATGAACTCGGGGAAATATTCAGTTTTTGTTACGGTGTCACCGAGGCTGGTAATACCATCGCCGATCCCCATGGGGTGTTCGGCGATAGGAACGTTTTATATGCTGCACATACGATTGAGGAATCTGCTGCGAAGTATGATAAGTCCGTCGGAGAGATCCGTGAACTTCTCCAGGCGGCTCGGAAAAAACTTTTTCAAGCTCGCGAAGCTCGCTCACATCCCCATCGCGACGATAAGATTCTCACCTCGTGGAATGGGCTAATGATCTCGGCGTTCGCTCGTGCCTATCAGGTGCTGGACGATCCACGGTTCGTCAAAACAGCTCGCGAGGCTGCCGCATTCGTCACAACACGACTCTACGATTCGTCAAGGAAACGATTGCTTCACCGGTTTCGCGACGGCGATGCCCGGTTCGATGCGGACTTACAGGACTACGCATTTCTGATCATGGGGCTGCTCGATCTCTATGAAGGTTCGTTTGAAGTTGCCTGGCTCGAAAAGGCTGTAGCGCTTACGATGGAGCAGAATGAAATATTCTTCGATCGCAAGGATGGCGGTTTCTGGGATACGTCGGGAAAAGAAAAATCTATTCTTGTTCGAACCAAAGAAAAATACGATGGCGCTGAGCCGGCCGGAAATTCTATCGCAGTCCTCAATCTCCTTCGTCTCTCAGAAATAACGAACAATCGGCGATGGAGGGATATGGCAGAAAAGACGTTGAAGGTTTTTGGAAATCAGTTGCAGAATTCCCCGCTCGCCATGCCGCAAATGCTCGTTGCTGTCGATTTTCATCTGACAAAACCGAAGGAAATCATCATCGCGGGGAAAACGGAACATGCCGATACGAAAGCACTTCTGCGGCAAGTCCACCAGCGGTATTTGCCAAAGAAAGTTCTGCTTCTTGCGGATGGTGACCTCGGTCAGCGCACGCTTGCCTCATATAACGCATACTTCGAGGGTGTTGCCATGCGGGATGGGAAAGCAACTGCGTATGTGTGTGAGGACTACGTTTGCAGACTTCCGACAACCGATGCGGCAACGCTGGCACAGCAGCTCGGAGAATACAAAAAGGGTATTTCAAGGAAGTAAGGCGGCAGAGGTCAAGTCCTGCAGAGACCAATGTAACTAGCCCCCGAATCCCGGAGGAGGCGGCGGTACGGTACTGAAAGCATGGTGCAGGGTAACTTGACCTTTTGTCAATTTTTTGGCCAGGTTTGCAGATTTCTGGATAGACTATTGACTTTCTGTGTTTAGTCGCTTAACTTTCACATGGCACGTTACCAGCAAAGAGGCTCTACAGTCAGGGAGGATAGCTCGATACCTCCCCCGACTGCCAATGCAGTGTTGCACTTACCCGTCGCAGATGAAATAACAATGCAAATCAATTCAGTGGCTCATTGCCAATATTTTGTATTCGTGCCCATTTTCATGCCGCCGGTCCCCATAGATTTCTTGTGGGCGATTGCGGTGAGCGCTGCCGTGTTGTTCATCCTTGCGTTCGGCATGATTGTGACGGTGGTTCTCCGGCAGCGTCGATTTGCGACTGCCCGGGATCAAAAGCTTGAGGCACTGAAAAAGAGTGAGGAGAAGCTCGAGGGTGCTTTATCTCTTCTCAGTGCTACTCTTGAGTCCACCGCAGACGGAATTCTCGTGGTAAACCGCGACGGTAAGATCGCGAGTTTTAATCAGAAGTTTATCGAGATGTGGCGAATCCCGGAATCCGTCGTCGCGGGGAAGGATGACGATCAGGCATTGGCATTCGTTCTGGATCAGCTAAAGGATCCTGAAGGATTCATCTCCAAAGTCAGAGAATTGTACGCACAAGAGAATGCCGAGAGTTACGACGTGCTTGAATTCAAGGATGGGCGGGTGTTCGAGCGATACTCTCAGCCCCGGCGCATAGGGGGAATAAGTGTGGGGAGGGTTTGGAGTTTTCGCGATGTCACGGTGCGCGAGTGGGCCGAAAGAGTGCAAGGTGCCACGTATCGGATCTCGGAGGCGACTCATTCCACCCAGAATCTTCAGGAGCTTTTCCGCTCGATCCACGAAATCGTTGGTGGATTAATGCACGCAAAAAACTTTTATATTGCTCTCCTCGATTCTGGAAGTGAAATGCTCAGTTTTCCCTATTTCGTCGACGAGCACGACCCGGTGCCCGCCCCCAGAAAGCGAAAAAAAGGGCTCTCCGAATACGTGCTTCGTACGGGAAAACCGCTGCTGGCGCCACTTGATAAGATCCTGGAGCTGATGCGTAAGGGCGAGGTTGAGTTGATAGGGACCCCGCCTGTTGATTGGCTGGGTGTGCCCTTGAAAGCAGCAGGTAAGACCATTGGTGTGCTGGTTGTTCAAAGCTATGATGAGGGAGTAAGATTTGGAGAGCAGGAAAAGAATATCCTCATCTTTGTTTCCGAACAGGTTGCAATGTCGATCGAGCGGAAGCGCGCGGAAGAACTGCTCTTCGAGCGAGAGCAAAGTTATCGCTCCCTTATCGAATCTTCGAGCGACGCTATCTATGTCTTACAGGAAGAGAGGCTTAAACTGGTCAATCGCGCATGGGAGCGACTCTTCGGGTACACATCTGCGCATGCATATTCACAGGACTTTAATTTCAGGGTTTTATTAGCGCCGGAGAGTTGCGCCTTAATAGATCAGCGCGCGAAGCTGCGTAAAGAAGGGAAAACCGTTCCACCTCGGTATGAGATGCGTGCCGTGGCGCGGGATGGACGGTTGATAGATGTCGAAGTGAGTGTCGCAGAGATTGTCTGGCAGGGTAGACCTGCGATACAGGGAATTTATCGTGATATCACAGAACGCAAGCGAGCGCAGGGAGCGATTGAATCGAGCGAGAAACGGTTCCGCGCAATGATCGAGCATAGCACGGAGGGCATCGGACTGCTCAGTGCGAAGGGCATTGTTCTTTATGCGGGAAATCCGATCCTTGGATATGATCCGGGGGAATGGGCCAATCGCAAGGCATTTGATCTGGTCCATCCCGAGGATATTGAACACGTGAACAGTGTCTTCGCCCGGTTGCTCGAAAGGCCGGGGAATGTTGTCTCAATAGAATTTCGTGCACGTCACAAAGATGGCTCGTGGCGCTGGATCGAAGCCGTTTGCAATAACCTGATCGGCGAACCAAGCGTGCAGGCAATTGTGATGAACTATCGAGACATTAGCGAGCGAAAGGAAGCTGAGGAAGAACTCCGGCAGTCGGAAGAAAAATATCGGGCATTATTCGAGGAATCAAAAGACGTTATCTTTATCAGCACGCCCGAAGGGAAATTGCTGGATATTAATCCGACGGGGGTGAGTCTCCTCGGTTATGCTTCGGAAGAAGAGCTTTTACAGGTCGATGTGACTCAAGACCTTTATTTCCACCCCGGTGATCGGGCGGCATACCAGCGCATCCTCGAGCGAGAGGGCTACGTGAAAGATTTTGAGCTGCTCTTGAAAAGGAAAGATGGCAAACAGGTGGTCGTGCTGGAAACCGCCACCGCCGTGCGTCGTGAGGATGGCAGGGTGGTAGCATACCGGGGGATCCTGCGGGATGTCACAGAGCGGAGGCAGCTCGAGCAGCAACTTCGTCAGGCGCAGAAGATGGAAGGCATCGGCACCCTGGCCGGCGGTATCGCGCACGACTTCAACAATATCCTTGCGATCATTCTGGGTCACACGTCTCTCCTGGAACGGGAAAAGGTTGAGCCTGCGAAGCGCATTCAGAGCGTTGGAGCAATCGCGAAGGCTGTGGAAAGGGGCGCCGGTCTGGTGCGGCAGTTGATGACATTCGCGCGCAAGACAGGCGTGCAGTTTGAATCGGTCAACGTCAATACGGCAGTTGAAGAGATTGGCAAGATTTTGAGAGAGACGTTTCCCAAAACGATAGCATATTCAGTGGAGCTTGACAAGAGCCTTCCTTCAATTCATGCCGACCATAATCAACTGCACCAGGCCCTTCTGAACCTCTGCGTGAATGCCCGTGACGCAATGATCGACAAGCAGCGCGACCAAGCCCCGGGCGGAAAGCTCTCGCTCTCGACACGAATGGTAACAGGAATGAAGATACGGGAAAAATTCCATGATGCAAGCGAAGAGCCCTATGTCTGCATCAGCGTCAACGATACGGGCACCGGGATGGATGAAGCGACACGCAGTCGCATCTTTGAGCCGTTCTTTACGACGAAAGAACAGGGGAAAGGGACAGGATTAGGACTTGCCGTTGTCTATGGCGTCGTCAAAGCGCACCATGGTTTCATCGACGTGGAGAGTGAGCCTGGCCGTGGAACGAGTTTCCATCTCTACTTTCAAGCGCCGGCGCGGGCGGGCGAGCACGTTGAAAGCGGGCCCGTCATCGGCGAAGAAGCGCTCGGCGGTCACGAAACAATTCTTGTCGTGGAAGATGAGGAGATGCTCTTGGATCTCGTGAAAAATATCCTTGAGGGGAAGGGATACCAGGTCCTCACCGCAAAAGACGGTCTTGAGGCGATCAGAGTGTATGCGGACCACAAAGATGAGGTCTCCCTGGTGCTCTCGGATATTGGGCTGCCAAAGCTGGGCGGAGTCGGTGTCTTCCTGAAGTTGAAGGAAATGAATCCGAATTTGAAGGCGATCCTCGCCAGCGGCTACCTCGACCCCGAACTCCGGTCCGAAATGCGAGAAGCGGGTGCAACGGACTTTGTTCAGAAGCCCTACGAGCCAAACCAGATTCTGAAACGCATACGATACGTCATTGACCACTCGCCTGCACCTGTTCGAAAAAAAGTATGAAGGGGATAAAAACCTATCAAGGAAGCGAGACGATTCTGTTTGTGGAAGATGAGGAATCTCTCAGCGAGTTGATGGGGCTCCGGCTCGAGGAAAAGGGCTATACGATTTTGATGGCCAGGGATGGTGAGGAGGCGATCGATATGTATGGGAAACATAAGAATGAGATTGCGGTGATCATTATGGACATGGGATTGCCGAAACTCGGCGGCTGGGAAGTCTTGAGAAGAGTAAGGCAAATCGATCCCGGGGCGAGAGTGATATTGGCGAGTGCCTACGTCGATAAGGAGCTCAAAGCTGAGATGATAACCTCTGGAGCAAAGGACTATGTTCAAAAACCGTATGATGCTGAGCAGATTGCTCGAAAAATTCGTGAGATGATCGATGCTGGGTAAGAGTCGTTTAGCTACTGCTCTGTCGGTGATCTGACCAAAAATCAGGAGACTAATTTGCGCGACAGCTTTGGTACAAGAAAGACAATCAGAGTTGGGAACCGTTCATATTCGATTTTCTCTCTTGAGCGCTTGGAACAAGCGGGCGTCGGTTCCCTATCGCACCTTCCCATTTCACTGAAGGTCTTGCTCGAAAACCTTCTGCGACAGGAGGATGGGCGGGCTGTTCGAAAAGAGGATATCCAGGCTCTTGTCAAATGGACTCCCGCGGCCCCGCCTGAAAAAGAGATCGCATTTATGCCCGCCCGTGTCCTGCTTCAAGATTTTACCGGAGTACCGTGCGTTGTCGACCTGGCGGTGATGCGCGATGCGATGGTGAAGATGGGTGGAGATCCCGGCAGGATTAACCCGCTACAGAAAGTCGACCTTGTCATCGATCACTCGGTTCAGGTCGATGTCTTCGGAACGCCGATGGCTTTTCAGGTGAACGCTGAGCGGGAATATGAGCGAAACGGAGAACGTTATGCCTTTCTCCGCTGGGGACAGCAGGCCTTTAGAGGTCTGAGAGTTGTGCCGCCCGGGACGGGCATCGTACACCAGATCAATCTGGAATTCCTCGCGGAGGTTGTGTTCACCACCCAGCTCAATGGCGAAGCACTTGCCTATCCGGATACGCTCGTTGGCACCGATTCCCATACGACGATGATCAACGGGCTCGGCGTATTGGGCTGGGGCGTTGGCGGAATCGAAGCAGAAGCTGCCATGCTCGGTCAACCAATCTCCATGCTGATTCCACAGGTTGTCGGTTTGAAGCTGTCCGGCAAGCTCAAGGCTGGTGCAACCGCAACAGACCTCGTTCTCACCGTGACAAATGTTCTTCGTAAGAAAGGGGTGGTCGGAAAATTTGTGGAATTCTTCGGTCCCGGGTTATCCTCCCTCAGTGTTGCCGATCGAGCGACGATTGCCAATATGTCTCCCGAGTATGGTGCGACGATGGGATTTTTTCCTGTCGACGCGGAGACCTTGAACTACCTGCGCTTCACGGGGAGAAGCGAGGAGCTCGTGGCGTTGGTGGAGGCGTATTGCAAAGAACAGGGCCTGTTCCTTGCGGAGGAGACTCCCGAACCCGCGTTTTCGCAAACCGTCGAGCTCGATCTCGGGAAAGTTGAGCCAAGCGTTGCCGGTCCTAAACGTCCGCAGGATCTCGTCCCCCTTTCAAAAGCCAAGCCGTCTTTCCGCGAGGCTCTCGTGGAGATGCTCCAGAGCAAAGTAAAATCGAAAAAATCCGGAAGCGGAGGCACCAAAACCGCCGAAGCAGCAATGATCAATGAAGGTGGCGCCGCGCTCGTCGCCGATCTCTTCAAGACTGTTACCGTCGACAAGGACCTCGACCATTTTCACCTCCATCACGGTTCGGTAGTCATTGCGGCGATTACGAGCTGCACCAATACTTCCAACCCCTCGGTGATGGTTGCGGCGGGACTCCTGGCAAAAAAGGCTGTAGAGCGAGGACTTAAAACAAAACCGTGGGTGAAGACCAGCCTGGCCCCGGGTTCAAAGGTCGTGACCGATTATTTGAAGGAATCTCGCCTGACTGAACCGCTTGAGCGGCTCGGCTTCCACCTTGTCGGATACGGGTGTACGACATGTATTGGGAACAGCGGGCCGCTGCCAGATTTTATTGCAAAGGCGGTGCAGGAGAACGAACTGGTAGCAGCCGCTGTGCTCTCCGGCAACAGAAACTTCGAGGGGCGTATCAATCCGTTTGCACAGGCTAATTATCTTGCTTCGCCCCCGCTTGTCGTCGCGTATTCCCTTGCAGGGACCATGGACATCGATATTCAGCGTGAGCCGCTCGGGAAGGACAAGGAGGGGAGAGCAGTGTTCCTCAATGACATTTGGCCGTCACCTGCGGAGATTGAGCAAACGATACGGTCTTGCGTAAAGTCCGAAATGTTCCATAGACAATATGCCAACGTTTTCGATGGTGACGAACGCTGGAAAAGTCTGTCGGTTCCCGCAGGCGCGCGCTATGAATGGGACCCGAAGTCGACGTACATCAAGGCGGCACCTTTCTTCGAAAACATGCCGAGAGAACCTCGACGTGTCCAGGACATCCTCGGAGCAAAGGTTCTTGCTCTCCTCGGTGACTCTGTTACTACCGACCATATTTCGCCCGCTGGATCTATCCCGGTGAAAAGTCCGGCGGGCCAGTATCTGATCGCCCACGGCATTGATCCGAAGGATTTTAATTCTTACGGTTCGCGTCGCGGCAATCATGAGGTGATGATGCGGGGAACGTTTGCCAACATCCGCTTGCGAAACCTCGTCGCTCCGGGCACGGAAGGCGGCTGGACAAATCATCCCTCGTCCCAGGAGCCGATAACAATCTTCGACGCGGCAGTGAAGTACAAAGAAGAAGGCACGCCGCTCATTGTGATCGCGGGCAAAGAATACGGTTCGGGTTCATCCCGCGACTGGGCAGCGAAAGGCCCCCGGCTGTTAGGAGTTCGCGCAGTCATTGCAGAGAGCTTCGAGCGCATTCACCGCAGCAATTTGATCGGAATGGGGATCATACCGCTTCAGTTTGAGGAAAGGCAGAATTGGAAAAACCTCGGGTTGACGGGTTTTGAAACGTACGACATCAAGGGGATTGCCGACGGGCTTATTCCCGGAGAAATCATGGAGGTCAACGCGACCCGTGCCGACGGTACTGCGAAAACTTTCACCGTCGTCATGCGCATCGACACGGTGAATGAAGTCGATTACTATGAAAACGACGGCATCCTGCAGTATGTGTTACGGTCGCTCTTGAATGGAGGAAAACCATGAGGATAGGTATCCTCGGTACAGGCAAAGCTGGAATGGTACCTGGCCCGGGCCTCGCTGCTCGCGGTCATAATGATCCGGGTGGAGAACAAGTGCAGCGGTGGCTCCCCGTATCTAAAGATGTCTCCTGAAGAATTCAACGACGTGCTTGTGTGCATCCGCGGCCGCTTTCCTGTTGAAATTTGGGTTGCTGGGATTGGCGAATGCGTGGACCGCATCGTACATCCTGACCGTTAGTTTTTTCTTTGCCTGCTTCATCACTTTTTCAAACTCTTTGACTTTTTCTGGTGTGATCCAATTATCCTGCTTCGCAAAAATTCCGAGCACCGGCGCTTTTAAGTTCTTCAATCGTTCCGACTCGAATTCCGGCATGCCGTAGTACATGACGCATGCCGCAGTTTGTTTTCCTCCGAGCAGCGCAGTTTGAAGCGACCAGCCGCCTCCGAAGCACCAGCCTATCGTTCCGAAGCGCGTTTTTCGTCCGGCATATTCTATCGCCCCTTTGATAATTGCGGTTGCACGTTCGGTCTTGACCTCCGCCATGAGTTTTCCGGCCTCCTCTGGCGTAGAGGCAATCCTTCCGTCATAAAGATCGAGAGCCAGGAAAGTAACATCCCCTAATTCTCGCTGCAATCGCTCAGCCTCTCGTTGAATATAGTCGTTCAGTCCCCACCATTCGTGGATCATGAGGACCACTTTGTCGGTTGGCACTGGCGACCGCAGTTCGAACGCGCGCCCCACGCTGTCATCGGGCGTTCTGAAGGTCACAAAGGCGCCGTTCTCCGCGCTAAACGTAAATGGCGTCGGTTGGTCGTGTGCACGGATGAAATTGCGCTCGAGGGCAAAGGCTGAGAATTGAGCCGCGGCGTCATTGTAGCAACACAGCTTCACTCCCTGTGCGCGGGCGAAGAGGGGGAAACACGTCATCACCGTGAGCAATATCATTTTCATATGCTCTTCGTTCCTTTCTATTCGTTTGTTGATCAGGAGATAATTTTTGGAAACCAGGAATGCATTCTGTGAAGGTTATGAAAGAAGCTCCTCAAGAGTTTTCGGGGAGAACGCAGAAACTTCAATGATCGAGAGTGCTGAAAGATAACCATCGGGGGAGAGCGAGTCAAGCGAGCCCCAATCTATAGGACTTTGTTGGGAAAAAAAATCGCGGAAGGGCCGCCCCGCAGCAGCTGCTGAGGCAAGTCTCCCTCCTGCTAGATCCGAGAGCACCCGCTTTATTTGGCCTTCAGCCCTGCGTCCGGCGATTATGTTTTCAATCTTGACATTGTAGTACCGATTTCACAGATTTAGCCTGACGAAGGCCGGGGCTGCGCGTGGAAATCTGTTGATTTCGGTGAAAAAACAATGATCACGCTACACTTCACGAAACGTTTCGTGTAGTGAAGCAATATTGCGTAGTTACATTAGTTCCGTCCCGCCGACCATCGGCGGGATTCGCTTACCCACTCAACGGAGCGGAAAGGAACTCCCCGATAGAAAGCATCCCGAAACAATGCATCGGGATAAGTCAGGACAGGTCTGGATGTACGGCAAATGCTCACTAGTGCAGTGCCAAAAAACGGCACGGTTCGCGCCTCGTACTCGGGCGCACCGTTTATCACCACCCGCGTGAGAAATTCTTGTATATTTGTATGTTATAGAAAAAGGAAATTCGATGACCGTTAAGACATTCACTGCCGTCTTGCACCGGGACGAGGACATGTATGTCTCCGAATGCCCCGAAGTAGGCACAGTCAGCCAGGGAGCAACGGTGGAGGAGGCTTTAGCCAATCTAAAAGAAGCCACAGAATTGTACCTCGAAGAGTTTCCGTTGAAAGACGTCGAGAAGCCTTTCTTGACCACCTTCGAGGTTGCAGTCGATGCCTGAACTGCGTGGCGTCTCAGGCCAACAAGCTATCAAAGCTTTAGAGCGCCTCGGATTTAAGCTAGTTCGGCAGCGAGGCAGTCATGTCATCCTGAAGAAATCCACGCCGGCTGGTAACATAGGTTGTGCAGTACCTTTGCACAAAGAGTTGAAAATCGGGACGGGACGAGATCACAGAAGGCCACCGTGCCTCGTTCCGCTGCACGAATGTCATGCGTATTCCCGCAACGGAGAAGTTGATCGAGATCAGTGGGAGCACCACCAGCCCGGGTTGCCGATGGCAGGATCGTGGAGTCGTGGACACATGCTGATTATCTTGGCATGTTCTAGCAGTTGGGAATCATACCGCTGCTTAGGCAGTAGTTGATCGTTCACCTTACTGCGCAGGCTGATGAAGCGGATATAAAGACCAGAAGAATCCAGTTTGTCGCTAGTTTTACATTTTTCACTCGACTGCAAACGAGATTCGGCAGTGAATAGAAGCGACAGCCTAACACCTGTCGTACACCTAATGCCGCGAACGGCCGACGAATTTTTACGTTCGTGGTATTGATGACGCTCTTTCAAAAGTATCGCTGTTGACATTGTCTTGCTCTAGCGTGAGATCGGCAATGCACACAAAAACTTTCACACTGTTCTGCCTGCTTGTCTTTGAGATTCCGATTCACGCCCAATCACATCTTCCTGCAAGGGAAACCCAGGCCCTCACTGTACGCCACATTCCCAATCCTGCTGAACCTATTTATTCCCCGAAGCTGTCTGCATACCAATGGAGCTACCGCACCGAGGTGAAAAACAATCTCCATGTTCCCCTTCGCATTACTCACTTTGAAATCTACCTGCATGAAAATGAGAAATGGGTTGCTCGAAATCTGAAAGGACGCCGCTTAACAAGTGCTGACTTCGCCGAGTGGTACAATGATGGAGATTCCGTTTTCGATGGATGGATAAAACCTGGCGAGGTTGCAGTTGATGCAGAGAATTGGACAAGTTGGGGATTGTATGCACCGCCGAGATGCAAATGGACTTACACGGCACAAGACGCTCATGGAAGAGAGTATGATGTTGAAGCGGAGGTTGAGCTTGTCCCGGCACCCGCAAAGTTTCATTCCGGTGATGATGCTGTGTGGGCACAACTGGAGTTCGATGATAGCGACTGGGAGCAAATAACAAACGGCTCATCTCCGTGGGATCGCTGGGAGGGCATCGGGTGGTTCCGTTTCGTCCTCGAAATTGACTCAACGTTCTGGGGCATACCATTGGGTTTGGTTGTAGGCAACATCTTCGGCGGGGCTGAGGTCTATCTTGACGGCAAACTGGTCCATCGCTTCGGCAAGGTTGTCTCTTCGAGAGGAGAGGAAGAAGCGTACGTCGAGTGGGAACCCCGAGCAATCGCTTTGCATCCATCTCAAAACCGGAGCGGTGGGAGGTCACGACACATGCTCGCGATCCGGTATTCGAGTTTTTTCTGGGATTCACCCAGGTGGTCGGGAATCCGCTGGAATCTCCATTGGCGCATTGGCTTCCTTGAAAAAATGCAAGCCGATAGATCGAGCGAAATCAGAAAAGCGACGTTTCACCAAATGTTGTTGACGGGCATATTCCTATCGTTTACTCTGTTGCATCTGTTGCTGTTCTTGTTCTATCCCTCAGCAGGCGGAAAGACAAACCTTTACTTCGCACTGTTCACCGCATCCTTAGGTGCGATGGTCTACTTTGAATTCCAATCGCTTTTTACCGATGACGGCAAACTTTATTTCTTGCTGAAGGTTTTGCATTCCACGTCAGGTGCAGTTGCCTTGTTGGTTGGAGTCCGCTTCACGTACTTCCTCACCTACTCGAGATTGCCGAAGCTTTTCTTTCTTCTCTGTTTTGTCGGTATTAGCCTCACCCTTTGGCTTTGGTTCAGACCATTCGCGGCGCAAAAGTATTTGGTGATATTCGGCGTTGTTTGCTGCGGACTGATGCCGGCACTCGTCGTTTCTCGCCTCAGGAAACAAGCAGAGCACCTCGAAGGCAGTTGGATCATATTGCTCGGCATGATACCAATTACACTCGTGGGCGGCTACTACTTTCTGGCAACCGATGCGTTAAGACTCGTAGAAGTTCCATGGAATTTCGAGGACTTCCCGGCACCGTATTATGCAGGCTTGATTCTTGTGATCTCCATGTCAGTATTTCTCGCGCGTAACTTTGCACAGACTAACAAGAATCTCGAAGCTCAGCTCATTCAGGTCAAAGAGCTTTCAGAAAAGACGATTCGTCAAGAGCGCGAACGGGTGCAACTCGAAGTCGAGAACGCTCGCAAAACCCGCGAGCTTGAAGAAGCGCGCCAGCTCCAGCTCTCGATGCTGCCGAAAACTGTACCGACTGTTCTCAATCTCGACATTGCGGTCTACTCGAAGGCTGCAACCGAAGTGGGTGGCGACTATTACGACTTTCATCTCGACGGTGATGGGACATTGACCACTGCCATTGGTGATGCCACCGGCCATGGAATGAAGGCAGGCACAATGGTTTCAATAACCAAAGGCCTATTCAAGTCCCTGGCCAGTGAAGCTTCGCTCCCCGAAATCCTTCACAAAATGTCAAGCGCACTTGCCAGCATGAACCTGGGTTCCTTGTATATGGCGATGACGTTAGTGAAATACAGAGCAAATAAGGTCACCATCTCTGCAGCCGGCATGCCGCGGGCGCTGGTTTACAAGGCTATAGCGAATAAAGTTGAAGAGATCGACGTAACGGGTCTGCCTTTAGGTGCATTCCCTGATATTCCATATCAACAAAAGGAAATGGAGCTTTGTCCTGGTGATGCCCTGATTCTCATGAGCGATGGTCTGCCGGAGCGGTTTAATGATAAGGATGATATCCTGGATTACCCGGGCGCAAGAAAACTCGCTGAAGAAGTAGCCCATGAAGCGCCGCAAGCAATCATCGATCATCTGGTTCGAGCCGGGAACGAATGGGCAAATGGGAGGCCGCAGGATGATGACGTGACGTTTGTGGTGGTAAAGATGAAATAACAATCAATCGAAACGCAGGTCGAATTTGCTCGACAGGAAATCCTTTCGGAAGGTCCGAAGAACTCCTTTGGAGGTTGTCAAGACAGGGGTCTCCATCTACACTTTTCAAAAAACAAGAGGAGAATTACCATGAGATCCGTTGGACGACATACTTGTGAATTTTTCTTTGCTGCCTTGTTTTCGACTCTTGCAATGCAAAACGTTTCGTATCCTCAGACAACTCGCGGCGACCCATATCAGAACTACTCCCATTACGAAATCAAGGTCACGCTGGATGTCGCCAACCGCAAGCTTATCGGCAGTGAGAAGGTCAGATTGATTAACACCTTTTCCGAGCCGATGGACAGCCTCTATTTTGTCGTTGTTAACTTTTTTGATGAAAAGAATCCCTACGTACACGAGATTGTGAACGATCTGGGATTTGTGAAGGAGTTTGAACCGAATGGCACAAAAATCAAAACGATTACAGATGGCGAAGGCAATCCTCTCGAATACCTCTTCGTGCCATTGACAAACTATCTCCGAATCCAGAAGTACTCCAATGACCGATTCTTGTTTTATGTGAAATTGAACAAATCCGTCATGCCAGGCGAAGAAACTGTTCTACATATTGACTTCGAAGTGAAAATTCCAAATGTCTATTCTGTAGTTTTAGGAGTGAATGGCATTCCCGAACGATGGTCATATAAAGATTACCTCGGCGCTCGAATTGGCTGGTATCCTCAGGAAATAAACCGAATCGCGAATACATGGGACTCAGAGAGACTTGCCTTCAACGGACATTTTGTCGATAAATTGGAATTGACTTTGCCCCGGAATTACGTTGCGGCAGTGGCGGGCGATCACGTTGTGGACACCATCAATGGCGAAACCAAAACCGTCATCGTAACAGATGACCACCCCGTGATTGGGAAGACGGTTGTAGTGGCACCTGATTTTCAAACTATCTCGGCAAACACAACTGATGGCGTGCGCATCAATGTGTATTATCTTCCGGAAACGGAAAAGAGCCAGGCGCAGTATGTTCTGGAGAGTAGTGTTGAAATCATAGAGAAATACAATCGGTTGTACGGGAAAACGGACTACAAACAAATTAACGTTGTGAATGGACCGTTTCGGTCGGGACACAGTGGCGCTGCCGATGGAATGATACTGGTGGGCGATCTCAACTTCTCAACTGCAGATGTATTGGCTCCCCATTATATCGAACGAAGCACTTACTATTTGCTCGCTCATGAACTTGGACACCTCTGGTCAGGCATCGGCACAACCGTTGACTTCAATAAGGAGAATTATCTCTCGGAAGGATTGACCGAATTCCTCTCCTACAATTTGGTTGAAGAGAAATTCCCCGGCAATGGAAACTCGTACACGGACAAGCCTGGTTTATTCTCGTATTTGCTGACTCTTTATTTTGATGTCTTTGGTTGGTACACATTCAGGGATTTTGTCTACGGCCCTTACGTCTATTATTACAAGAACGGTTGGGATGAGCCGGTTATTGCCGCATTCGAAAATTCCAATTTGCATGTTCTCGAAACTAAGCATTATGTCAAAGGATACAAGGTTTTCAAGATGCTCGAAACGTACGTGGGCAAGGATGTGATGCGACAATCCTTGCGAGAGTACTTCGCAAAGTACAAGCACAGATTGGCGACCACAGAAGATTTGAAGCGAATCGTCGAAGAGAAAAGCGGGAAGAACCTCGATAGGTTTTTCAACGACTGGCTCTACTCTGCGGAATACACAGACTATTCCATCAAACACGTGAAAGAGACTTTGAGAGCAGGTGAGCGGCAAACGGAAGTTAGCATTGGCAAGAAAGGGAACGGCATGACACCCCTCGAAGTCGAGCTAGTTCTGGACGGCGACGAAAGGCAGACTGCTTTCCTTGAAGAGGTTACAACGGATACCTCGATAACCATTTCCGCGCAGAAGAAAGTAAAGGGTGTGATCTTAGACCCGTATGGTAATATCCTGGAGACCACGCGACTGAACAACAAGAACATCGACAACCTTGATTTTTATCTCTTTGGCAATATTGGACAGCTCATTCGTCGCCGACCAATCGAGAATTATTTCTTGGGATTATATCCCTCATTGCATTCAGCGACAGTCAAGGGCGTGTCTGAGCTTGGGCTTGGCTTGAAACTCGTTGGTGATGACGCCTTGAACCATCGCTGGTATTTCGGCGGCACGCCGGTCTTCGCGTCGGACGGAAAGCTTAGGTATGCCTCTTCTCGCGCATTTGGCGGGATTGCTCTCTTTACTGGAAGAGGCAAGAATCTGTTTTTGGATACCGAGTACGATGCGAGGGGGAAGTTGGATGCCAGCCTCATCTTTTACAATCCGAACTTCGAAATCCTGGAAATCGGGAAGTATGGACGATTCTACTATCCAGTTTACACCCTTCACTTCGGATTTTTGAGAGACGACTCTTTCACGGAGTCTCCCATCCATTCCATGGTCGCTGGTATTTCCTACGATCGTCTTTTGAACAATGCATTTCTCGCCAAGTTGAACATAGAAGGTTCTGCGAGGATTTCCGGGTTCAATGATTATGAGTTCCTCAGGGCGGACATTGGACTGACGAAGTTTTTCAAGTTAGCTCCTCGACTTCTCCTGGTTCCGTCAATGCAATTGGGAGCCGGCGGTAATCTGCCGAACGACAGAAGGTACAAGCTGCAAGATGGTCTTATGCGAGGATACGATCGAGTGGAAGAAGGAAATGTGTTTGCGAACCTGTCATTCGATTTGGTCTTCCCACTTACATTCGGCAACAAAGCGAATATACTGAACCTTGCTGTCTTCAGAGGAATCGCAGGCGCTCTGTTTTTGGAAGCCGGGGATGTCTGGGATACCGGCGTCGAGGTAATCAAGGCAAGAAATTTTTTGAATGATACAAAGATCAATGGCGGAGTAGAACTCTGTTTTTTCTTCACCACCGTTTTCGATATCCCTCTGCCGCTCACGTTCGGCTACGGACACAATCTCTGGGGCACGAAACAAAGCAAGGCGATCAACTCCGGGAGGTTCTACGTAAAGTTTGATACGCCAGTAACCCTATTTGCCGTGCTCTTTGGGTATTAGATCGATTCCTTATGAGTAATGCTTGCTGCAAACGGAAGAGTAGATCCTGGAATCGGGTGCATGCAGTTTCTGCTTAGTTTGTGTAGGTTCTTCGGTCGCGACGCTCACCCTTAAGAGAAAGCTGTAAATGTGTCTTTGATGTGAGCACACGAACTGGATATTATTTGCTGTGAATCAAGGAACAAGGACGACCGCCAGTGCGTCTTGCCGCCGTGGACGAACGCATAACACGCAAAACAACGACGCGCAGCAGAGTTGAAGCTGACTGCGCTCAGCGCCTTCACTCACAGAAAATGAGTCGTTCGTAGTTCGCTCCGGCGTTGCGTTGTGCCGCCGGACATTATGTGCCATTGGTTTGCCGGAAGTGCAAGTCAACGAAAAGAGAATTAACGGAGGAAACAGGTGCAACGGGCGGGCAGATTCGAGTTATAGGACTCGATCAAGCAGCATCCATTGCCCGTTGGGCCTCGTACAGGTCATAAGCAACCTGAAGGTTCATCCAAAACTCTGACGATGTCTTGAGCACCCGAGAAAGGAGAATGGCAGTCTCTGCCGTCATATCCCGCTTGCCATTGATGAGCGTGTTCACTCGCTGGATTGGAACACCCATCTTCCTGGCAAGCTCTATCTGGCTGATGCCCAGGGGCTCCAAGAATTCTTCCAGCAGAATTTCTCCAGGGTGTGTTGGTTTTCGGTTCTTGGGAATCATAACGCTCGCTCCTTTCAATGGTAATCTGTAATCATAACGTGCTCTGCATTGCCACCAATCCATTGGAACACAATGCGGTACTGATCGTTGATCCGAATCGCATAGTACCCCGACCACTTTCCCTTCAGCCGTTCCAGTCGATTTCCCGGTGGAGCTCGGAGGTCTTGGAGATCTGATGCAGCATTCAACATATCAAGTTTTCGAACGGCAGCTTTCCAAACTGATTCTGGAATGCGTCGGGCTGCTTTGGAATCAACGCCGTCATAAATATCTCCGGTTGTTTTGTCGGCAACGTCCAAAATCACTCTCTATGATAACAATTTAACGGCATATGTGCAAATAGGCAGTTCAATCTGCCGCCCTTATGAAGAATTTCAATGACAACACAGCAACCGCCGTGCAATTATCACGCTCGCGTGCCGAAACGCACTTCGGCGTGCAGGGACGCGAACCAACGAACGCATAACAAGCAAAACATCGACACTTCTATATTTAGACACGAGTACTTAATTACCAAACCAAGCAACACCGAAGTCACGAAGCCTGCTACGACGCTAGACTCGATAAGATCGTGAGGGGAATAAGGCCCGCATCGACAGGAGCTTGCGGCGAGAAAGGGCGTTGCAATTTCAGATCGAGAAAAACGATGAGGTTTCAGAATGTCTTTTGATACAACAAAACCGTTATGGCGCTGCCCGAAGTGCGGTGCGCGTTTTGTTACGGCGAATATGTGGCACTCATTGTGGAAGATACAGGCTGAAGGATCTCTTCGGGAAAAGTGAACCGCAGGTGTTACGAACCTTCAAAAAGTTCGAGAAAATGGTTCGCAAGTGCGGCCCGGTAACGATGATTCCGCAAAAAACACGCGTTGTGTTTATGGTGCGCGTCCGGTACGCGGGAGCCTACCCACGCAAGAACCACTTGCTGTGCGGCTTTGCCCTCCCGCGACGCTGCGAAGATCCACGCTTCGTCAAAATTCAACACTACGCCCCGCACTTCATCGGCCATTTGATGCGCATTTATTCCGCAGATCAGCTTGACGCACAGGTACAGCGGTGGCTCAAAGAAGCATATACAGTTGGAAGCCAGGAGGTTCTACGAAGGCGAAAAGCGTAGAGCCTATGAGCCGCAAGGCCGGAATCGAGGACGACCAATACGTCCGAGAATCGCTTGCAAAGCAACGAACGCATGACAGCACAAACCACGACACTTGTATTCTGGAGGTAATATGACGAATTCAATCATACGATTGATCTCATCATGTGCAATTCTCTTTTTTTTCATGGACCGTCATCCTGCAGCGTCTCAGAATGAGGGCAACAATTCCAAAGAGACGAAATACACATCCATGGTCAAGCATGATTCAACAATTTGGTTGATGAAACCTTCATTCAAGTACGATGTGCTCACGTTTCTCAACACCCTCAGCGGCGATCCTTTCTATCGAAAGTACTATCAAAAGGAATTTGGTCATTTCGATACGCTCATAACGCCTGCTGCAAGAGCGGCCATTGCTTCCCTCAAACGTAAGGTCAGGGATGAAAGCGGCAATATTATTTCCGCCTTCCTCAGTCTCTACTTCTCTGCTACGGACGCGGAGACACTTGACGACATGCTCGCGACTCTCAAGGACAGCGAGACGATGCAGAAAATCCTCCGGGACACGCCGTATTATAGCGATGACGGTTGGAGGCTGTACAATTCCGTTCGGCCTGAACTGAAAACGATATTTCAATACCTTCAGGAAATAGATTTCACGCATTATTGGCGCGAACATGTTCTCCCGCTGGCAACGGCAAAAATCAAGGACATTGAGCCACAGCTTCCACGGTACAATGTCATAGAAGAAGTCGAGCGTCTTCTCGGGCACCCGCTTCCCTCAGATACCATTACTGTCTACATGCTTTATTTTTCTCAACCGCACGGGATTAGGATCACAGGAACGCGCTTTCTGACTGATGTCGCATGGCCATCCTCGATCGTATTACGCAATGCCGTCCACGAAATGATGCACCCACCCTACATCCTTGAAAACGACGCAGAGCTGCGCAAGGCCCTGGAGCTTTTGAAGAACGATCGTTACTTGATGGAAAAGGTGGAGCATCATGACCCCTCCTTCGGCTACAACTCCTTCGACGGTTTCATCGAGGAAGATGTAGTCCAGGCATTGGAGCAACTTGTGAATGACAGCCTCGGCATTGCAGTGGATGCCCGAACGCGTTGGAAGCAGAATGACGATGGCATGCACGTGTTCGCCGTGGCGCTCTACGGTGTAATGAAGGAAGAGCAGTTTGGTCAATCCGGTCAAAGCATCCGTGACTTCCTCATGCGACAAGTAAACGAAGGCAGGTTGAAGGCAGGACAGATCGCTGGAAGGTATAGAGAATTCTATGGCGAAGCTGTTCCCCGTTAAGTGGTAGCATCGTTTTTCCGGTATTGTGTAAGTAAATCAGCGGCGACTGCTAACGCCCCCAGGGCACTGGACTGGCCCTATTCTCGATATTGACTCTGCACGTTCTACGACGCTGCTTCGCACAAAAATTGCTTATCACAGTTCGAAGCGGCACTGCTTGCTTTTCGAAAACGATATTGGCACCCGGCGAAGACATTTTGCCGGGCTTTGGCTCCGATTCCATCCACCGGCGCGGCGTTGTATGGAGGGGGATAGGCCCGGGTTGCTTCTTTTCAATAAAAATTGCATCATTAGCCGATATTATCTTGCTCAACGCGAAGGAAACTTGTCATGATTTTCAAGCAAATCCGCTCCACCGATGGCACAGGAACGCTCTCCTACCTTGTGGCAGATGGGAAGGCAAACCTTGCGGCGATCCTTGACCCAAACCTCGAGGATGTGGAAACGGTCGCCGGTTTCGCCGGGCAGCGAGGTGTGTGCATAACTCAAGTCATCGACACGCACACGCACGCCGACCATGTTTCCGGGGCAGGAGAATTGAAAAAACTCTTCGGTGCAGAATACATCATGCACGAGAACACCAGAGACAAATGGAAAATCGTAGATGAAGGAGACGAATTCGGTATCGGCGATACGATCAGGGCGAATGCTCAGCTCGAAGTCGACCGGTACGTCAACGATGGCGATGTGATCGCCATTGGCTCGCTGAAACTGGATGTACTGTTTACGCCGGGACATACCGACAACCACATCGCACTCCTGCTGGAGGATAATCTCTTCACGGGCGATTTGCTTCTCATCGGACAGGCGGGTCGAAGTGACTTACCGGGCGGTAACCCGGGAGAGCAGTATGATAGCCTTTTCAAGAAAATTCTGCCGCTGCCTGACATGACAAAAATTTATCCCGGCCATGATTATGCCGAAAGAAGCTTTTCGTATCTCCGTGACGAGAAAATCTCCAACCCTTTTCTGGAGCGACGGACCAAGCAAGAATATGTCGCCTTTGTCGGCGATTTCTTCCCGCCGCTTGCTGAAAGCGTCGAAGGCAGGAAGATGACCTTGCAGTGCGGCACAACGCGAGTGGCGACCTCTGACACGCCGTTCAGGAATATCACGCCGCAAGAGCTGGCCGCAATCATCAGGGAAAACCGCGCTTTGTTCCTGCTTGACGTGCGTGAACCATTCGAGCTTGTTACGTATGGAGCAATCCCCGGCGTAAAGAACATTCCCGTTGGGCAGATCGCCCAAAAACTGAATGAGCTTCCCGGTGACAAATCAGTTCCCATCGTCGCAATTTGTCAGAGAGGTAATCGTTCACGCGAGGTGGCACACCTTCTCTACAGACAAGGATTCAAGAATGTCCTGAACCTCGTCGACGGAACAGGCGGATGGGTAAAGAGCGGTAACCCCGTGACGCGACATACTGTATCGTCATTGACTCATCCGTAGGAGTGTGTATGCTGAATACGGAAGGAGGCATCTTGAGGTGGAATGAGGAGAAATCCCGATGGTACGTGAAAAACAGGATTCAAAATTCCACCCCCGCCAAATTGGGATTATCGTTCTAAAGACACCCACCATACCTCCGTGCCTCGATGCTTGTCCGCCTGCGAATCTTCCTTGTTTGTAGGCTGATGCTTTTGTCAATCGACGCGTATGGACAAGGAGAGTATGAACCTTCCCGCACCGACACCGCCTTCCAACCGAGTCCTCAAGGAAATTTTGCAACAATTGGCTTCGACAAAATTCTTGCGACGTACCACTGGTTTGGTCTCGTAAACGTGAATCGAGCCTTCGGACCTGTTGCCCTGTATCTCAATGAACAATTCCGCTCAACGCTCATTCAGACCACGCGAAAACTTATCCGTGACGAGCAGACGCTGGCTCTTAAAGCAAAGCACCGGTGGCTCGATCGGCTCGCGGGAATCGTCCGCGTGAACTCCTTCATTCTTTCGGACAATCAGAATTTCACCGATGGACAACGACCGAGCGTTACCAGCGCGTCTTCCAACGGCTTCTACGGTGGTATCGAGGCGGAGGTGCTCAAGAACGTGTTCATCGAACCACTTGTCGGGATGCGCTATGATGATCAGGTAGGCATTCGGGACAAAGGTTTTTCTTTTGCGGTGGATGCTTCATCGCGCGATCGGGAGGTCAATGGTTATCAAACGACATTCACTGCCCACTTCCAGCGGGACATGCTCCAGCCGCGCACGCTGCAAAAATGGGCTGATACGCTGAGAGTTCGCAAGACGTTTTTTCAACGGACGCGCAATGTGCTTCAAGCGAATTTTACGTCCAACCAGCGCGACTTCTATTTTCCAGCGGACAGCAATGTTTTTCGTGAGTTTAGTACGCCGAACAACATCGAGCGCAGGATCGAAAGCGTCATCGCTCTCGAAGATACTCTGTCATACAACATTGGCGAACGGCTTTTGTTGTCTGTCCACGGCAATATCGCTTCCCGACAGATCGACCGATCGATACGGTACCGTCCGGCGAATGGCTCGGCCTCCCTCTTCAATACAAGCGTCGAGGAACTCAGAATCGGGGGTGCAGCACGCGTTGCGTATGCCGCAAATGACGACATTGCGGCGGCTGTCCAGTTTCTTGTCAATGAACGCGACGAGCGGCACTCTGCGGATGTCGAAGCTCGCGCGCGGGATGAGTCGAGGAAAGATAACATCTCACGGTATGCCCAGCTAGGATCAACCCTCAATGTCGCGCTTTCCCGGTCAGATCGCATGCTGCTGTCCGGTGCTGCGACGTTACTCCATTACGATACGCCGAACCTCGAGAATGTGGAGGACAGGGATGAGTTATGGTATGCGTTCAATCTCACGACGCTCCATCAGATAAATTCCCACCTGCATCTTCGCATCGCAGTCGATGTCAATCTTACTCATCTTGTCTATTTATTGAGGGAGCGGAGCGCCAACAATTCATGGAACAGGGTTTTTCGGCTCGCACCACGTCTGTATTATGTTCCTTCGAAAGATTTTTGGACAGCGAATACATTTGAAGTTCTTGCAAACTACACAGTCTACGATTTTGAAAACACTCCTGCCGTTCAGGTAAAGAGCTTTTCCTTCCGTCAGTTTGCATTTGTCGATACCACACGATTGGCTCTCACTTCACGTTTTGCCGTTGGGGGTATCGCATCCCTACGGCTGTATCAGAGGGGGGAATTGCGGTGGGATGCGTTCAAGGAAAGACCTGTAAATTACTTTGAAGATAAAACGTTTTTGGGTCGTGTTGAATATGCGATTGAGCAGCGCTTGCTTTTTGCCGTAGGCATTCGTTATTTTAGTCAACTCCGATTTGGCTACGCGGCTGGAACCCGCGTATTCGAAAGCTTGCTGAGGAGCATTGGGCCTCTGGGGACATTTCACTGGCAGGTGGGGGATCGATCTGAATTGATCATCGACGGGTGGTATGAGCGTCAAACACAAACCGGCGCGCCGCCCAGAGGCTTCGCCAATTTGAGCGTGTTACTCAATGTGCGCTTGTAGAAAGGACCATCTCTGTGGCAAAACATTCCGCTCATAGCAAAACAGCGTCGAGAAAGTTTGTGCTGGTCGTGCGGAGCGAGCTTGTTCACGTCCCGGAGATCGAACGATTCCTCGTGAAGGTAAACCGACGGCTGCATCTCGACGAGGTGCAGTTTAACAAGCTTTTCATTGCAACGACTGAAGCGGTGAATAACGGCATTCTCCACGGCAACAAGAGTGACCCAGAGAAGAGAGTCACCGTTATATGTGAAGTGGGCTCGCGGGCAGTCACTGTCCGGGTGCGCGATGAGGGGGCCGGTTTTAATCGGAAAAATGTGCGAAATCCTCTCTTGAAAGAAAACCTGCTTCGAGAGAACGGGCGGGGGATTTTTCTGATGCGCACGCTTATGGATACGGTACACTATTCGGTCACCCGGGAAGGTGCAGAAGTGGTGATGAAGTTGAGGCTGAAAACTGACGGCTAAAGAAAGCAAAGACCCCGGCACCTTGCATATGCGGGGTTTGCCATGCCGCCGGTCCCGATCCTAAAGCTGTAGCTTTGCGATGTTCGATTTCACTTCGTCAGCAGATTTTTGCAGTGCTGCTCGTTCTTCCGCTGTGAGTGATACCTTCAATATCCTTTCAACTCCTTTTCTACCCAGCGCAATCGGGACACCAATAAACGTATCACGCAGGCCGTATTCACCCTCCAGATAGACTGAACACGGAAGCACGCGTTTCTTATCCTTGACGATGGCCTCGACCATTTGCACTGCTGCGGCAGACGGAGCGTAATAGGCACTACCGGTCTTCAAGTAATTCACAATTTCGATTCCACCGTCGCGCGTGCGCTTCACTAATTTTTCGATAGCTGGTTGATCTAAGAACTCCTTAATTGGAATTCCGGCGATTGTCGTGTAGCTCACGAGCGGCACCATGGAATCGCCGTGGCCGCCGAGGACGAGTGCCTGAATATCTTCAACCGAAATGCCCAATTCCATCGCAATAAATGTGCGGAAGCGCGCCGTATCAAGAATGCCTGCCATCCCGATCACGCGGTGACGCTCGAACCCGCTCACTTTCATCGCAACGTACGCCATTACGTCGAGCGGGTTAGAAACGATAATGAGGATCGCCTGAGGAGATTTTGCGACGGCGGCGGCAGTCACCGCCTTGACAATGCCCGCATTCGTTTCCTGAAGTTGTTCGCGAGTCATTCCAGGCTTGCGGGCAATACCGGCGGTTATGACGACGATGTCCGATCCTGCGGTTTCATCATAACCATTTGTGCCGACAACTCTGGAATCGAACAGTTCGATCGGAGCGGATTCATAGATATCCAGACCTTTTCCCTGCGGCAAGCCATCAATGACATCAACGAGCACGACTTCGTTGGCGAATTCCTTTTCCGCGATACGCTGAGCCGCGGTTGCGCCGACGTTCCCCGCTCCAATGACCGTAATTTTCATAGGGAGAACCTCCTTGACGGATAATCATTTGGGTTCAAAAACAGCGATGCCCGCTGATGATTCCAGGAAATAGAATCACGGGGCGGGCCGTGAGTAAAAAGAACTACGTAATCGAATGGTCAGGTTATGAAGGTATGACGCTGACCATCTTTCTTGATCTTCCGGCGGGTGCAAACTTTACGACGCCGTTCACGAGCGCAAACAGGGTATCGTCGCCACCTCGTCCAACGTTCGATCCTGGCCTGAATTTCGTTCCTCGCTGACGGATTAAGATGCTACCGGCGGAAACAAATTCTCCGCCAAAGCGTTTGACACCGAGTCGCTGGGCATTGCTATCGCGCCCGTTGCGCGAACTTCCACCACCTTTTTTATGCGCCATACTGCATTCTCCAAATCGAATCGTTCATCAGTTATGAAAAATCCTGCTACGAACACCGTTAGCGAGTATCAAACTGTTTTCCACGACTTCCCGCGAAAAACAACTTGCTACTATCTGATCGATACCTGGCAATGAATTCACGCCGCTCGGATGTAAACACGGCACTTACCCGATCTTACTAATTTGCACTTCTGTGTATTGCTGGCGATGACCCCGTTTGACCCGATACCCCTTCCTGCGCTTCTTCTTGAAAACGGTCACCTTACCATCTTTGACATGACTCAATATCTTAGCTTCGACCGAGAGACCTTTGATTCTTGGAGTTCCGATCTTGATGCTCTTCTCGTCGGCAAAAAACAGGACACTCTCGAATTTCACGGTACCGCCAATATCTTGGGAGAGTTTCGGCACAAACACTCGTTCGGCCGGCTGAACTTTATACTGCATCCCGGCTATCTCGACAACCGCAAACATGCTGAATGGACTCCGAATGTGGACACGTTTCTTTGTTTTAGCTCGCACAAATCTACCAAAAATTTCTGCCAAAGTCAAAGGAAATATTGGTGATGTACTGTTTTGAAAATGGCCCGGTCGAACAGGCATTGCCCAGGGCCTCCTCCGAAGGAGTCCCCGCCCGCCTTCATTGAACCAACGAGGCGGGCAGGCTTCGGACGTTTGCCTGCCGTAGGTACGCACGCAGGTGGGCGGGCAGGTACGATCCACAAGAATCGCACGCTGCCGAAATATTGGAGCGGCGATGAGCTCTCAGGTGCTCACTGCAAAAAAAACCGACTCACCAGAAAGAATGGGGTCGGTTCACTCCATACTATTCAAATCCTCTCAGTCCATTTTCTTCTCCGTCGCCGCGTGTGCTTTCTTGATCTGTTTGGGTGTCAATTTGCTGACCCTCGTAGCTTTTGCATTGGTGCGGAGAGCGGGCGGGAGCATTTTCAAAGCATCAGATTCCCTCCTGGCATCAACCATGGCGTAGCCTGTGTGTTCACCGGACATACAACCCATCCAACACTTATCCAAGATTTTTCGATTTTGCTTGACCACATCATCCATCACCTGCAAACACTGGTCGGCGTTGTGCGTAGTAACGACCATATACTTCGACTTTCCTTTTGCGTCACCTGCGGTCGTCATCACCACAACCGCCGCAACGAGAATCACAGCAATAAGCAGTACCTTGCGTCCCATATGATTTTTCCTTTCAAGAGCTGAAGAAACCGTGAATTGACTTACCGATATTTTGGGGTTTTGGAGCGAGTCTATGCACGGTAACACAATTTTTCGCGCAAAGGTTCGTGGCGCGGAATTTTCCTGACGACTGGCGTTTGAATTCGTTCAGCATATCGTCCGGTCGAAAATCAGGTCGCTGTCGCTTGATGTTCGTCAGATTGCCCTGGCTGGTTAAAATCCCCCGCCCGGTTATGATCTTCGGCCAAGCTTCGGTCGACCGCCCGACGAAGTCGTTCGGGCGGGGGCTGCCCAGCCTATATCCAGCAACTTGGCCTGTATTAGCATCAGAACGCGGTTGAAGTCTCCCTTCTCATGAACAAAATCGACCTCGTCGGAGGGAACGATCAGCACCGGGCCGAAGGTATAGTTTGCAATCCACGTCTTGTAATGCCGGTCCAGTTGTTCGAGATATTCGCGGGGTATGCCCTGTTCATATCCCCGGCGGCGTTTGGCTATTTGTTTCTGCAGCGTGTCGATCCTGGCATCCAGAAAAATCAATAGGCTGGGGGGTGTGAGGTATTCCATCATCACGCGATACAGCTCCATATAATTTGTGTAATCCCGTTCAGCCATTTTTCCTATCTCGAAGAGATTCCTGGCAAAAATCTCGGCGTCTTCATAAATGGATCGGTCCTGGATGACCGCTTTCTCGGATTCAACAATCATTTTGTGGTCACGGAAACGCTTGGAAAGAAAATAGACCTGGAGATTGAACGACCAGCGATTCATGTCGGCATAGAAATCGTTGAGGTATGGATTGTCGTCGACAGATTCAAAATAGGCTTCCCAGCCGTAATGCTCGGAAAGCAGCCGGGTGAGTGACGACTTTCCCGAGCCGATGTTGCCGGCCACCGCAACAAAGATCTTATTCCCTGTTGGCATGCTCTTATGCGGCAAAATATAATTTAATCGCTCCCAAAAAGCAAAAAGAACCGGCAGAAGGGATTCTCAACGTGGGATAAGGTCTGGATGAAAGATCCGGGCAAGCATTTCAAGTCCATCGATGATGCGGGGACCTGGCCGTGTCAGGATATCCGCATCGACAGCAAGAATTCTTCCGTTTGCGACCGCCGGGAGTTTTTCCCACTCGGGAAATTCTTTTAGCAATTCTCGCGTGGATCTCATGATATCGTTTGCGACGAGAATGACGTCGGGTCGCGCACGAATTATTTCCTCTCGATTAATGATGGGGTATGCAACCCTTGCATGGTCCGCTATGTTCAATCCGCCAGCCTTTACGATAAGTTGGTGAATAAACGTACCCGGACCCGCCGTCATGAGGGGCTTGAGGGAAATGATCACGAAGACGGAGGGAAACTTTCTCCCCTGTATTGCGTGGTGAACACGCGATTCCCGGTTCCTCAGGCCGTTGAACAGGCTCGAGGCTGCAGAATCCTTTCCGAGGATTTTCCCAAGATCGGTTATCGATTCGTCCACCTCTTCGATCGTTCGCGGGTTAAGAACAAACAATCTGTATCCAAGTGATTCAAGTTTTGTAAAATCCTCTTTGCTGTTTCCCTCGACGGTGAGCAGGATCAGGTCGGGCTGCAGTTCGGCAATTCGCTCCAGGTTGGGGAGTATCATGCCGCCCACGCTCGGCTTTTGTTGCGCAGCAGGAGGAAAGTTACAGTAGTCGGTCACGCCGACGAGAGTTGCTCCGCTATCGAGCGCAAAAAGCATTTCCGTTATGCTTGGAGCGAGTGAGATTATGCGCTGCGGATTCTTATTGAATGTAACCGCTCTTCCCAGATCATCTTCAATCGTCATCGAAAGTGTCGACCGATGCTGCTCATCGTGAGCAAGGCCCTGAAGAACTGTGCCGGCCAAGAAAACAGACACGTATAAAGATTTATTCATAGTATCTGTGAGAATATACCTGCCTCAGTGTGAAGAAGCAAGTTCTCCGGTGCGATTCATTGCATTTTCACACCGTATGACGTATATTGATGCCGAACTATGGAGAAATTTGTCGTTCACGGCGGGAAGAAACTTCACGGATCGGTTGCAATCAGCGGTTCGAAAAATGCCGCGCTTGCACTAATGCCGGCGACGCTTCTTGCGAGTGGCAAATACGAATTCAGAAACATGCCCGATCTGCGAGACGTCGAGACGATGTCCAGGCTTCTGCAGTCGATGCGCGTGGACATCGAGCGGAATGCACATTCCCTCAGTATCAATACTTTCCGCGTCAACAGGTTCGAGGCTCCGTACGAACATGTAAAGAAAATGCGGGCATCAATTTATGTTCTTGGGCCGTTGATCGCTCGTTATGGGTATGCGAAGGTCTCACTCCCCGGTGGTTGTGCATGGGGACCTCGCCCAGTCAACTTGCACATCGAAGGAATTCGCAAGTTAGGGGCCAGGGTTGAGCTCGAATCTGGCTACATTATTGCGGAAGCGAGACGCTTGAAGGCCGCGAAGATCAGGTTCGATGTTTCGAGCGTCGGTGCAACGGGAAATGTCCTTATGGCGGCGGTGCTTGCGAGGGGAACAAGTGTTTTTGAGAATGCCGCCAGGGAGCCGGAAATCGAAGCGCTGGCAAATTTTTTGGTCAGAATGGGGGCAAAAATAGACGGGATTGGCACAAATCGCCTGATTATTGAAGGTGTTGACGCGCTTCACCCGGCTAATGAAACGATGATTCCTGATCGCATCGAAGCGGGAACGTTTCTTGTCGCAGGGGCGCTTGCCGGCAGCAAGATTAAGGTCACGAATTGCATTCCCGGGCACCTCGATGCAGTCCTTACGAAATTGGAAGAATCGGGGGCCTCGTTGAAGATTGATGAAAATTCAATCGAACTACGCGCGCCTCGGATCATCAGGCCCGTCAATGTCATCACGGCTGTCTACCCGGGATTTCCCACCGACATGCAAGCGCAGTGGATTGCGCTTATGTCGCTGTGCAACGGGTCCGCTGTCGTCACCGACTCCATCTATTATGATCGGTTCAAGCATGTTCCGGAAATGATTCGCCTCGGAGCCGACATCAAATTGGATGAGAATGCGGCGATTGTACGAGGTGTGAAAAAATTGAAAGGGGCAA